>Ga0315914_1000778_pt1 | contig 43414 bp, 20 predicted proteins | sample MpolenodulesMG_FD_203920 | JGI IMG/M metagenome (GOLD analysis project Ga0315914, IMG submission 203920) | Medicago polymorpha root nodule microbial communities from Los Angeles, California, United States - elongated nodules | ecosystem: Host-associated > Plants > Roots > Nodule | place: USA... | reverse complement strand
AATGAGCTGTTAAATGTGTCTTTGTTGGGTATGGATCAACTCAAAAAGGTTATCTTGCTTACCATCCCACATCAAAGAAATTTTATATTTCTATGGATGTGACATTTCATGAAGATAATTTTTTTTATGTCGATTCTACACTTCAGGGGGGGAATGAAAATGAAGTGCAACATAATGATATTAGTTTATTTGACATTTCAAATGTAAAATTATCTTGTGAAGATCACTCTGCAGGAAGTGACCCAGTCTTAAATATGGACATTCCACTTTTAGATAATACAGTGTCTTCCGATCATATCCAACTAGCTCAATCTTCTCCACAGGTTCAACATGACTCTTCAGAGGTATCTCTTTATCCTATCCTTGATAATACACATACAGATGAAGTTGATCCTGTTTTTAATTCTGAAACTGATCATGAAATTGATCTTGGTTTACATGAGACCACCATCACACCTAACACTGAGTCGGCTACCGTCCAATATATTCTTCCACCCCGTTCTAATCGTGGTCAACCTCCTGTCAGATATGAACCAGACCCTCAATCCAAAGCTAAATATCCCATTAGTGATTATGTGTTAACTCACAAGTTATCTCGGTCATATGCATCATTTGTATCTCAATTATCCTCAATTTCTATTCCTAGTAATGTACAGGAAGCTTTGGCAGATCCTAGATGGACCGAAGCAATGGCTGAGGAGATGACAACTTTAGAAAAGAACAACACTTGGGATATTGTGACTTTACCAAGTGGGAAGAAACCAGTGGGGTGCAAATGGGTTTTTACAATAAAACACAAGGCTGATGGAAGTATTGAGAGGTATAAAGCTCGCCTAGTTGCTAAAGGTTACACTCAGTCTTATGGTGTAGATTATCAAGAGACGTTTGCGCCGGTAGCCAAGCTCAACACTGTGAGAGTACTTTTGTCACTAGCAGCAAACCAAGATTGGCCTCTTCTACAATTTGATGTGAAAAACGCTTTCTTACATGGAGAAATTTTAGAAGATATTTATATGGATTTTCCACCGGGTATGGCAGATTCCATGATAAATTCAAATGGAATGAAGGTTTGTAAATTAAAGAAGGCTTTGTATGGATTAAAACAATCCCCAAGAGCATGGTTTGGAAGGTTCACCAAGTCTATGAAGGCTTTTGGCTATAGAGCAAGTAACTATGATCATACCTTATTTTTGAAGAAAGGAGAAGGTAAAATTACAGCCTTGATTATCTATGTAGATGATATGATAGTTACAAGAAATGACCAAGATGAGATTTCTAGTTTGCAAAAATATCTTGCATCTGAATTTGAGATGAAACAACTTGGAAACCTCAAATATTTTTTGGGTATTGAAGTAGCTAGATCAAACCATGGTATTTTTCTATGTCAAAGAAAGTATACTATTGATTTATTATCTGACACTGGGTTGCTTGGGTGTAAACCAGTTGATACCCCAATTGAACAAAATCATATGCTTTTTCAATGTTCAAATTCAGCTAGCATAGATAGAGGGAGGTACCAGAGACTAGTGGGAAAATTAATTTATTTGTCTCATACACGTCCTGATATTACCTATGCAGTAAATGTTGTTAGTCAATTTATGCATGATCCACGCAAGCCTCATATGGATGCTGTTGAGAGGATTTTGAGATATTTGAAGTCTACTCCCGGAAAAGGAATTTTATTCTCAAATCATGGAAACTTAGAGGTTGAAGGGTACACCGATGCTGATTGGGCATGGTCAAAAAATGATAGAAGGTCTACCTCTGGTTACTTTACGTTTGTAGGAGGAAATCTTGTAACCTGGAGGAGTAAAAAACAACCGGTAGTAGCAAGATCTAGTGCTGAAGTAGAGTTTAGAGGCATGGCACTTGGGGTATGTGAACTTTTGTGGGTACGAAATGTTTTGTCAGATATGGGTTTTAAACCAAAGGAAGCTATGAGGTTGTACTATGATAATACATCAGCAATAACAATTGCTCATAATCCTGTCCAACATGATAGAACAAAACATGTAGAGATTGATAGACATGTCATCAAAGAAAAGCTTGAAGCTGGAGTAATTTCCTTTCCCTTTGTAAGATCGGAACTGCAGTTTGCCGATGTTCTCACTAAAGGAGTGACAAGCAGAGTGTTTAATGAGTCATTATTCAAGTTGGGAATGTGTGATATCCATGCACCAACTTGAGCGGGGGTGTTAAGATAAGTCAAATATTCTGTTAGCTAAATTAGGCAGTAAGATATTATGATAGCAGTAAATGTAAATTAGTCAATTGTACAGTGTGTAGTTAATTGGCAGCTGTCATTCCCTTAATAGAGGAGGAATTATAGGGAGTCTTGTGGATATATGTAACGTTGCATTTCTCTATGAAGAAATATATGAAATTATTCTTTGAAACTTTTCTATAAATAATCTTAATATGCAACATCATACACAAAATTTTGTTTTTACCTTTGTCCTCTTTTCTTTCTTCTCTCTAAACTTATTCATTTTTGTAGTTTTATTTAAACATAAAAAACACTTAATGAAACTATAATTTATTCTGGTCAAAAGAATCATATTCATTCTTTAATCCATCTTCTTCATCCATGTCATCAATTTTTTTTTAAAAATAAAAAACTCATTATAAAAACCCTTTAATTAAATTTGAAACGCCATAAAAAGAGTAACGGTAAAGGTGTCCTAGTTAGACTCTGGGTGATAACGAGACCACCATAGCCATTGTTAGAGAGCACGACCTCGCAAGATCAACGCAACCCCATCATCTTAGCCACCTCGGATTTTTCGGTCCCACTTAAATAACTTTCAGTACAAGGATCCTACGTACCATAGACATTGTCTCCATCGAAAAGTGAAAGCTCCATCAATGACCTTACTTGATCAGAATAATATAAAAAATGAACGCATCTAAACATATATTTGTACATCATTTTATCGTGTCGTGTTTACCAATTAAATTAAATACACCATTTTTTTTTATTGAATTGGAGCTGCTACAAAGGATAGATGGACCGACAGATACCTTATAGTGGAAAATAGCTTAACCTTGTTTTTATTTTGAAGTTAACCTAATTATATGTTCTTTGAATATAACATACATCTAACCTTAGTCGACCGTGAAAAGATTCTAGAAGAAGTTAAGACAACAGCCAAAGCAACTCTGGAAGAAATGGATGGTGATTAAAAGATTAAAATTATGTATCCTCAAGATATATTTCATTAACCTAAATGTAACATCATTCTAAAGTCCATAGCACGCACAAACACTATTCTTTGATCTCAATTGTAAATTGTTTCAATTCCAATCAAATTATCATCATTGAACATATGTATAACTATGGACAACATGCCAATTATGTGTTCTCAACCTCGTGAAAAATAGCATTATCCCTGTTAGGTGTTCTCAATTATGCCTTCCCGGAGGTTGCTCGGTTTGTCAGGTTGCAAGATATATTTTTTTAAATTTTTTTAGGGGTTCTTATGCAAGATATTGTTATCCCTGTTATCTGCTTTTTATGTTGGTGATGAAGAGCATGCTATAATTACTACCAGGTAAAAACTTGAAATAAATGTATCCATGGCAAGATTTTGTATAAAGCAATCAAGGTATCAACACTTATTTTTGTGTTAACAAAGAAAGTGATAGCTATGAGGAAATACTTGGATGGCAAGCAACCAACATCTAAATTCTAAACTATAATAACAATAGAACTGGTAACAAAGGTACTTGATTCAAGTATCAGGTTTTGAATTGTAGTCCATGTGACGTGTTTTTCTAAGTGAAATTATTGAAGTATCAGACTGAAAATTCATCAGTCCTCCTGCACACTTATATGATCCATATCTTCATTTCATTTCTATCTTTCCACCATTCATTTTCTAGGACGAAGGAAAGAACAACACAATTGAATCAAATCAAACTAACTAGTACTTATCGTTCACATCACCATTTCGATGCTATGTATGAATCAAATTCACTCTTGCATGTGTGGGTGTCATACTCAGTGGTTAAGGCAGAGGTTGACCACAGTTGTATTTCCGAAACAAGGTTCCTGTATTTTGAAAATTTCTTTTCATAAATAACCAATTTCCACCGTGGACATCTTTCATAGGTGGCTCACAAGGGATCAGTACTTGAAAGTTGTTCGAAATTTCGGTGATATTAGACAAAGTCTTCGCTTAGTAAAGCTCTCTATTGTTTTTTTTCCTTGTTTCTCTTGAACCGATACTGATTAGGTCATTAGTAGTTGAAAGAACAAAGAGAACTATGGACTTCTACATTCGAGGATGTCGCTGATAACTGTTAAGAGTTTCAAGTGTGATCATTAAGTACTATTCTAATCGGTCTACTATGAACCAGAGTGGTCCATCGTGGAGCACTCATCAAGATGTTCCAGCAATATAACCCACCAAAAGCATGTCAGTTGACAGTTCTTGTTCCTCAAGCATGATAAAAGAGTTACTTACACAATGGTAAACCAGCAACAAAAAGATCATAAACTAGCATTCTGGAGATGTAAAATTTATCGCCACTTTTATGTTATGCACAAATCACTAGTGTTCAATGTTAAAATTAAAATTCGTATAAACTAAGGTTTATTTCCTTGAGGAACTTCATAGTGCAATCACCCCCACAATTTCTTTAAAATTGCGCATGTCTGAATTGCAGTTTTGAATAACTTATAGTCAAGAAGTGCAATTTTAGACGGCTTATAATTAACATTTTTGTTATGAATAAATCACTCCAACTACCGCCAATCACTTAGACCACCGTTGATGGCCACTATCGTTCTCCACTCCGACAGTCCTATGCGGCAAACCACCACGTTACACCACTATTAGTATATTTACTACTAAATAAATATATGATATTTGATCAGTGTATTTTTGCACATTATTTTTAGCCTTGCATTTTGAAATTTTGAGAGCTTTTTATCCTCAACATAATATAAGATTAACAAAGCAGCAAAAACAATTAAAAACTACAATTATATGAAAACACTTGAAAGCATTTTTTCCTTACAAAAGATTCCAGAACTTCATTAAGTACGTGCTTGTTTTCATGGTCGACTAAGGGTAGATGTACGTCAAATTAAAAGCTATAGTTTGTAGCAAAATCGTGTGTTTTAAGTAAACAGAGCAGATGCTAAATTCATTTGACCGGACAAGTTTTAAGCCATCGCATGATGAGAAGAATGACATGGGAGGAGGGGTGGGGCCTGAGAGAGGAGCTATAAGGCGACAAAAACTGTCTACTGACTTGCTTGGTATGTTCCATGGGAGACTCTACAGTCATAGACAAGGATTCTAGAGGTATGTGTGCTTCTTTCAATGGTAGAAATAAATGTTTTCAAAACATCCATAACAAACAAAAGGTATGAATACATACTACTATATTTAGAAAGTCACATACTAGAGAAGATAATAGCAATATGGTGATGGTCTAGTAGCATTCCAATGATAAATTTCATAAAGTTTTCTTGGGAGGATCTACATTCATAAAGTTTTCTTATCAGTAGTGTTGTAAGTCGCAAATCTTATCAGTTATGTTGTCAATCGCAAATCACATAAAATAGAGATGTGTTCAAATATGCCCTAATCACAGATTGTAACGAATTGGTACATACAATAAACACATGAACATGTCCAAATACAAAGTTGGTCAAGTTTCACATTCACATTAAAAACATAAAAATCAGGCTACTTACAAACACTGGAAATAATCAGGCTACTTACATCTTATCTACTTTAATAACTCCTTGTCGGCAGGTCATATCCGCAAGCTTCAACTTTTCAATCTCTCTGCCAAGACATTAGCAAGATAACATTGTAAGACAAAATTCTGATGTCGAAACTGATGCAATACAACATAAGACAAAATCAAATAAACGTTAACCAAATTTGTGCACATACTTATACCAAATTCTTGCATTTTGGGTTTATACCCTCCCAAGACCAGTGGCATCAACCTCGTACAAAAGAAAACTTGCATTTTGAAAGAAAACCATCACATGTTTCAAAATACAAAGGTGCAAAGGAGCACATAACTAACCACGTGACCTGCAAGTTCCTTGACAGGAATTGGATCACCGTACACGCAGAAAAGTAATTTATGCCAGAATAAACATTCTTTCGTTTCAAAATTTACACGCAAACATCTACGAAAACCTCGGAATTATGAGATCTATCATTATAGGCCCCCTTCCATTTTTAGGAATACTAAGATGCAAGGAACTGGGAAAACGTGGACTCTCACACCAGCGTGAACATTGTCAGGCAGGCTATAGGTAACTGGTTTCTCTCGAACCTCATGCAACTATAATAATCTTAACGTGGTTAATAGGAGCTTATAATAACCTAAAACTATTTGATGTTTTCTTTACAATAAGGTTGAGTACAAAGGAAAGAAATACAGTTGAATCATTACTAAGGGTTTCAATTAGTCGCCCCTAAAATATAATTTACAAGCTGCACTTTGAATTGTTCAATTTTTAAAAGAACCTGAGGTAGAGGAATTTTGTTTGAACAAAATGGAAGTATGAGACTTTAAGCATATACAGATCCTAACTACGAAGGTTCAATTGTGGATAGGAGATCAACTACAGGATATTGCACTTTCTTAGACGGGAACCTTGTGACTTGGGGATATGTGAACTACTCCGGCTAAAAAGTATTTTGGACATATAACTTTGAAAGAATTGTTTCCGAGATGGCAATGCTAGATTCTACCCCCCGTAAACCTAACTTTACTTGACAGTACTTTCATCAAATGGAAAAAGTTAACAAGTAAATTTTGTGGTACATTTAAATTCCAGAGCCAATGGAAATGATAACCCTCCTTATTAGGGCTGGAATGATGCGAGTAGATTCAAATTCTTCTAAGCTCGACTTGATAAGAATTAGTTCAGCTCGAAACTCGACTCATGTTCTAAACAAACATATTTTAGCTCGAGTTCAGCTCGTTTTAAGTTCACAAGCAACTCGATTTAGCTCGTTTACGTTCAGCTCGTCTACTCAAATCATATAATTCAAAAATCATTTTTTTAATCAATAAAGTATATAATCATTTTTCTATATCTTTGATCTTTTAATTTTCCTTTTTAAAAAGAAAAGATTGAATTAAATAAAAAGTTATCACAAACATATATTGTTTAAAGGACAAACATAAATACAAAGTTCATACCTGCATAAATATGCAAATAACTATAGAAAGCTAAAAATATAGCAAGATACAAACAACCAAATTTTTTTTTAAATACAAATAAGCACACTAAAACCGGTGCACGTAACATAGACAAAACTCAAGGTAAAGCCACAATTAGAATTGAGAGTATCCTAAAACTCTTCCATTTCCACACATAAACGTACGCGCGCACGCACGCGTGCGCGCACACAGTTATACATACATATAATCTGGTTAACTCATGAACCAATTGAGTTGAACTATATATATATATATATATAGTTCAAGTTCAACTCATTTAGTTAACAAACAAATTTTTTAGTTCATTTAGTTCATGAACTAAGTTCGACGAGTTAATTGTCGAGTCGAGTCGAGTTTCAAACTATATTCGAGTTGATTAATTGATTCATTAGTGTAGTATATTTTTAAGAGATCAAATGAATTCCAGGCAAGTTAATTATCGAGTCGAGTTCCAAACTATAATACATCAGGTTCCATTGTTCCAACAACCATGACTTATCCAACAACTACTCTCAAAATCAGGAAATTCTGATCAAATATAACTTCTAACCACACTGCATTACTCAAATATAAATTTAGCTTCATATATATATATATATATATATATATATATATTACTTGAATGTTAGGGTAACAAAGTACCTGAAATATCCTGGGCCAATGGATATGACGACCCTCCTAACATTCGGCTGTGGAATGCTCCGAAGCGCATCACTAATCATCCTGTATTGTCCGCTTCCCCCTTGGCTAATGGTTAGAGTTATTTTCCGGGATTCTCCATCCCTCAAAATGGGATCAATACCCTGACCCCCAACAATTACCTGTTAAACATACTAAAATGCTTGGTTTAAAGGAAATTACAGAAGCTAGTAATTGGATCTGGAGCTTCTTTGCTAAAATAAGAGTGTAGTTGAATTCTTATCCTAAGGCTTGGCTTAAAGTAAGAGATATATAAGAGAAGAAGGCTTCCAAACTGAAATTTCTAAGAGTTTGTTTGTTTGATAAATAGAAGAGAACAAATACTGAAGAAAGATGAGGAAGATGATATCAAAATAACAATGCAGAAAAACTGAAGAAAGAAGATCTTTAGAACCATATTGAAGAAGTAATGATATAGAACAGAACAAACTTTTTAACTTCCTCCAACTCATTTTCTAAGGGTTTGTTTGATTTATATATAGAAGAGAACAAATGACTGCTAAATCAGGAAATCAATTTTGTCTTAGTCTAGTTCTATAAATGGTTTAACTAGTCACTAATTAATAATAATCTATCTATAAAATGAGATAAAGTTGTTGATTAAGCAGCAAGAAATGAACTTTTTAACAAGTAAATCAAGGAACTTACTCCATATCAGGAAATGGAATGGAAACCACATCATATCATAGATAATTCTAATTCTGGAAAGGAAAATGGACACATATTAACCCTTAGTAGTACTTGAATTTATTTTATCTATTACTAACTTTGTCTTGGCCAAATCACACGAATTATGAAAGTTGGTAGTAATATTAAATTTGTTTGTATCTTTACAATTTTATTGTTAAGAAAGATAGTTAGTTAATGTTTTCAACATAATGTTTATTGTTGATTGAAGAAAAAGATGTAAAATAAATAGGGACTACACACACGCACGCACGCGCGCACTCACAAACACACACACATATAACCAAACAAGCCAAAATATATATAGTTCAAATTCAACTAATTTAGTTAACAGATAATTTTTTTACCTCATTTAGTTCATAAACCAAGTTCAACAAATTGATTGTTGAGTGAGTTCCAAACTATATTCAAGTTGATTAATTTTCCAGTTGAAGTGTATGTAAATGAATCCCCCCACCCACCATCAGAACCAGATTCCATAAGCATAAAAGATTAAGAAGTAAACTCAAATTGTAGTGTACATGAACCATATTCTGCTATGCTTAATTCACAAGTTTTTCCATTCCACACTGCACTACACTTCTCATTATTATACTTACTTTGAAAAAAATTATTAGAACAACCAACTAACTCATAACTAGTGTAATGAATATGTAACTAAATTTTATGTCTCTAATACCTATCTGTAGTAGACAATGTTAACACTCTAGATGATAAACAATTCTTTTTATAATTTTATTATCAAAAAAGAATCAATCATATTTGTAAAAAAATAAAAAATAAATAAATCATATTGTACTATTGTAGCCTCCTTTAGTGTTGAAAAACAAACATAAAATCCAACTTTTGAAGCCTATGAAGAAACACTTGGATGCATTTTTTTCCTTACAAAAGCAAGTTTTTACCGATCTTTATTGAGTACGTGTTTTTTACCAAGTTTGACTAAGGGTTAGATGCACATCCAATTCAAATCTATCGTTTGTAGCTTCTGATATTTTACGATGAGAAGAGTAGAAGATGTAAAATCTCGTGTTTGAAGTAAATTGGACATAGATGCTAAATTCAATTGACTCGATGAGTTTTAGGTTATGGCAATAGAAGAATGGCATGGGGCGAGGGTAGGGTCAGAGAGAGAGGAGCTATTAGAAGAAGAAAAAAAACTGTCGAGTGCTTGCTATGTTCCATGAAAAGATCTACATTCGTGAACAACGATGCAAATTAACAAAAAAGATTATAGCAATGAGCCAATGACGCAGTGATGGTTCGGAAATATTCCATAGATAATTTTCATAAAGATTCCGTGAGGTTGAAATGCAATATGTAAACTAATTTGCACGCACATACACGCGCATATAATTGTATTGCCTTATTCAAGGTCTTGTTCAATAACTCTTACATGAAAATGCTAATCATGTTTTTAATATGATACTAGGGATTGTGGCAATAACCAGAAACCTAAAAATCTGAATCAACATAATAAGAGTTTATATTTGACAATTTCTAAATGAACTCCATATATACTGCTAGTGCTTGGCACATATAATTGCAAAAAGACTTGTAAGTTTCACATTAAGAATACTAGAAGTAACGAAAAACATTGTCAATAATTATGCTACTTACATCTTAGCTACTTCAATAACTCCTCGTCGTCAGGTCATATCCGCAAGCTTTAGCTTTCCAATCTCTCTGCCAATACATATTAACAAGATAACATTTAAAATGGTAAAACAAAATGCAGATATGAAAACTGATGCAATGTTGAATAAGACAGAAGTCACTCTAACTGTATTTGAGCTTCTGTTGCCGAGGAATGCATATCGAATATGTGATTTTTCATACAACAACCAATCTTTTTTTCGCTAGGTTGGAAGCCCTAATTGAACTAGACAATGCGATAATTTCTTATCATGGATTATATCCAACAATAGTCCAATCACCTCTAAATCTGTCTTAATGACTTAACCTACAATTTTTCTTAATCTATTTCGACCTATCCAACTATCCTCCCTCTGTTCAACCCTTATTACTAGTATATTTTATATTTATCAAAATATAATAATCAATTTTATACCATACTACTGCACAACGAAATGGAGATGGTGCTGAGTTACACAAATAAACCTTAGTTTCTGCACATAGTCGTATACGAAAACCAATTTTATGCATTTTAAGTGTATAACCTCCCTAGACCACACTGGCAGCCTCGTACATTGAGCCACCATTTTAGTTGTTAGAAAAGAGATTTAGTTGACGAAAAACCAAAAGAATAATGCAAGTTGAGTGTGAAAGCTAAAATGCAACATAGATACCAAGACAAGTCTATATAAAACTTCTCGAACCACTTGAAAACATGTTTATATCTATGAAATGAAGTAGACTCACATAAAAATCAAATAAAACTTCAGAATGGTTGTAACCAATAAAAATCAAATACATGAAACAAAGAAAAAATGTGGATGTTATGCTATACAATCATTATTAAAAAGTAATTGAAAGAAATATATGTCATTGTATAAAAGTAACTCAAAGTACACCCTGCCTTACCTTTGCATGTCGACGGTTTGATTCCTCACACACGCAACTCATTTCACGTTCGAAATCTTTATCCTTTGCCTCATCATGAACTCCATATATACTGCATGGCACAGATCATTGTTAAAGTCTATTAAGTTTGACATTAAGAATATAATAAGTAACAACAAACACTAGCAATAATCATGCTACTTACTCCTTGTCAGAAGGTCATATCCGCCATGTAGTTCAATACTCCTTGTCGGAAAACATATCCGCAAGCTTCAACTTTTCAATCTCTCTGCCAAGACATTAGCAAGATAACATTGTAGATTGAGGCATGAACAGAGGGAAGCAGAAAAAAATATTTCACTATACAAAAGAAGGGCTTGAGGGTTGAGGTACACATTATCAACAACTCCAAAAATTATCCTGCATTAATTATCCTATTGAAGCAGAAAAAAATTTGCACTATACAAAAGAAGGGCATGGAGCAGTAATATGTCGCTCAAAACCGATATTGTTATTGTGTAATCTAAAACATCCGATTTCAGATTAATTGATTTACTGCCGAGATTGTTTACTGCATGAAAATGCATGCTTTTCCCACTGCAGGGAATCCGGATCCTCAATTTAGAACATAAATGTACATCTAAAATACCTCTAAAACAAATACCAATACTTTTTGCAGTGGGAAAAAGCATGCATATCCACTTACTTTTTGCAGCCTGCCTCCCTTCCCGATTGCAGCACCAAAATACCTCTAAAACAAATACCAATAAAAAGAAATGAGTACAAAAATATCACATGGAATTTCAGCGACAAAAATTAATAGCCAAGGCAACTATGAAAGTCTTCGACATTGCGATGAAATAAAGTAAAACCAGAAGGTTTGACCATGTACAACTGTGGTCCATCTCTGTCATAGCTAAATGATGAAAAGAACTGATAGTTAGGTTAACTTAATAATGAAAACAATGTTAAGTTATTTTCCACTGTAGGGTATCTGTTAGTCCATCTATCCTTTATAGCAGCTGAAAATCCAATCGAAAAGATAGTGTATTTAATTAGTAAACGCTGTAATATGATGTACATGTACATGTTGCATGCGAATGGAGCAAACCTATAATAGTTAGTTGCTTAAAACCTAGCCCTCGCAACAATTTGCATTCCATCTGCAACTAATTAATCCTGCTACAGCCTACGAGTAAATGTTAAGTTATTGTGTGTGATTTTGATCATGTATTTTTCTCCGAGTAAACAATTAAATTGGTCTCTGTCTTTATAAGTCATTCTCAAATTAGTCCCTGATTCTATTAATATTTTAAAATAGTCATTGTCTTTGTCAAAAGTGTTTCAATTAAGATATGAACTATTTTGAAATATTAATTGAGTCAATGACTAATTTGAGAGTGACTTACAAAGACAAGGACTAAATTGGTGGTTAACTCATTTTTCTCCTTTGTAATTTGATAGTCCTATTCTTAATTATCTTCAAAATATATATCGAGGTCTTTAACACAATTATCATAGGTAAATGGTGTTTGAGGTTGAAGGAGAGTGAAGTAGTTTATGATATAGAGTTCATTCAGCCAAATTTAGAGAGGATGGCCGGATGTTGCACGTGGAAGGGGAAGGGGGATCAGTTTGGTGGAGTAATTTAATCAATACTAGTCTAGGTGTTGGAGCGAGAGTCAGAGGTTAGATAGATGATAATTATGTGTGTGAGGTGGGCGATGAAGCTTCAATTTTATTTTGGTGGGATCTTTGGTTGAGATGAGGGGTCGTAAAACATATGTTTAGATGCATTTTTTAGCTTTTTGATAATAAAATGACAATTGTGTCTAAGATGAGGCATCTAGGATGGGGTGAGGGTGATTAGGTTATGGGCTTAGAGTTTACATACTTTAGCGAAATATAATGTCAAGTAGTGCTTGCAGTTTTTTAATTAATATCAGCAAATCAACAACACATTGCAGATGATATTAATGTATTTTGGCATTGTCATGTTCCTTTGAAAATTAAGTTTTTTGTGTGGCGTCTTCTGCGCAACTGCCTTGCAACAAAAGACAATTTAACCAAGAGGGGTGATTTCGGCGATCACTCAATCTTGCGTGGAAAATTGTGGTAATCTGGAGGACACAACCCATCTTTTTATTCATTGCAACTTTTTTCATCAAGTTTGGATTGAAGCACATAGTTTTAACTTCATGTGTTTTTGATGATGTTCTAGTTTACTCTTTTGATGATTATCTTATTACTTGTTTCTAAGTGTATTGTCTTGTTAAAAACACCCAACATCAATGCCTCACTGTTTTAGATTCATTTGTGTCTTGTGCATTACTTGCATTGTTGAAACTTAGCCATATTTCATGATTTTGGGTCACTGAATCGATTCAGTGATATGTGAATCGTATCATTAGAGGTCTCTGACTTCCAATGAAACAATTCACAACATTTTGAATCGTATCACTTGTGAATCGATTCATGTTTCATTAAATCGTATCATGGTTTCTCTTTGACTTGCACTAAATCGATTCATCAAAGTCTGAATCACATCATTCTTCATCCTCGGTTCACTTGAATCAATTCATATTTACAATGAATCGTATCAATCTTAATAAGTTTATGGCTTGCATTTTTGCTGTCTAAACCGAGTCACTTAATTGTTTTTGCACGAAAATTTGCACTTTACCTCATTTTCTATATATACCCACTTTCTTATAACTCCAAAATTATTGAATCATTTGCATTTATTCTCTCTACATCTCAAAAACTCATTGTTCATAAATTCTTCAAGATTCAACACTTTTTCTTAGAATCACTTTGTACATTGAGTCACATTGATTTGCTAGGGTGCTTATAGAGATTGTAAGTTGGTTCTCACAAGGAAATTGGTTGGGCTTAACCAAGGTTCCAAAGTGAAGTGAATAATTTCATTCCACCTCCAAAGGGCTTGGGGGTTCTTTCTAATTGTTCTTGCAATCGAAGGGGATTCGTTTACCAGACGTAGCATTGAAGACTTGAGTGATGAGTTCGAAGGGATGCACGGGTAATCAAGGATTCGATGATTCAAGGAGCACCATATTCAAAGGTTATTTGAAGTTTGGGGGAGTGTTTACATATGGGTTGAAGAACTAGTTTAGTCTCAAGGAACTCTTGTAATCACATTTGTATTCAACATTTTTACTATTAGTGGATGACCTTGGTGAAGGTGTACTTCATCAAGAAGAGTAGACGTAGCTCTAGCGAGAACGACAAGAGCGAACTATTATAAACATATCGGTATTATCTCTCTTCCTTATCCTCTTTACTTTTGATTGTTACATATGTTAATTGATTAATTGTTAGAGTAGAAACTTGTATTGATCTAAGTTGTTTTTAATAAAAATAATCTAATTCTTTGAGTTAGGTTTTAATACTTAGCTTGGATCAATTGGTTTCAATTATTATTCAATTCTTCAATTTGGATTTGAAATTGTCTAGTTTTGCAAATTGTTCAAGAACCATTAACTTTTGATTGTAATAGGATTTGTATTGTGAATCTCTCAATTCTATATTGAATCTTATTAGCATATATAATTTTAATCTTTTGTGAATTGTTGTGATTGTTCAAGCTTGTTTCCAATAGTCAAATCAATTCAAATCTCTTTTTATTAAAACTCCTAAAATCTTTTTCAAACCGCTATTCATCCCCTCTAGCGCACTACCTTAATGAATATTTTATTATTTATGAAATTAATTTTCTTCTCGTAAATGTTAAAAAGATAAGTTTCTTCTTGTAGAAGAGAAACCATACATCTTTACTAAGCAAAGAAAAACCACAGTATTTTGTAAAAAAAAAAAAGAAAAACCATAATATATATTTTTTGTTTTGGTAGAAAAATTTACTATAAATCTTTTGTTAAAACAATAAAGACACTCTATTGATTGAAATCTATGAAGCATGACACAAACATGAATAACAAACTCAATATGAACATGTTGACACCGTTAACAATTTGAGAAAATTACGTATTTCGGCGTAATCATATGTGTCATTGTCGTATCGATATCGGATACCGATGTGTGTTTGACATTGAGACACGCCTAATGAGTGTTAGTGATATCTATTAATACACTTGTAAAGACTAATCTCCCAACATAGATATGATCGCAATAGATGACAAAACTCTCATTCAAACTTAACTTTTCTGATTAAGTTAAAAGGTATCTTTTATCACATAATCTTATCATTCAAGTGTTATTGAGTAATCAAAGACAAGTCGGAGGTATAATTAAAAAAAAAGTTTTTTTTTTTTTTTTATTAAGGAAAAAATTTCTTCTTGTAAAAGTAAAAACATCATTAATCTTGAGTTAAAATAATAAAGACACATAAATTTGATTTTCAATTTCTCACTATATACTCATTAGTCTCTTACAACACGCAAAACCCAAAACCCTAGAAACAGAAAATTCTCTCACTCACTCAGATTCCATGGATTTGCAACAGAACGAATTCGATCGTATCTTGTTCTTCGAGCACGCACGCAAAACCGCTGAAGCTGAATACTCTAAGAACCCTCTCGATGCTGATGTGAGTCCCCAATTTTCCTATTTTTTTCATTTTTTTTTATTTTTCTTGATTTTTTTTTTGTGAAACTACGAAAGATTTCAACTTTCTTATGATGGGTCGGTTCATGATTATTTTGATTGATTTTGTGTATATGGGTGTGTTGTTCTTAGGTTATTTTCCAGAAAAAAAATCTGATTTTTTGTTGATTTAGTATAGATATTGATGAATTTTCGTATTGGAAATTTTCTTTGTAATTTTTGGAATTCTTTTTGGTGTATATGAATGAGTTTGGTACACAAAGGATGAATTGTTTTGTTGCAAATTTTGTGTATAGTTTTTGTTGTTGTATTGAAAATTCTGTATAATGTTTGGTACATATGGATTATGTTGGAAATTTTGTGTATAGTTTTTGATTAATTGGTGTGCTAGAAATTGTGTATAGTATTTAGCACATACTTATGACCTAGTTGTTGTGTGGAAATTGTGTATAATTTTTTGTATATATGGATGAGTTGTTGTGTTGAAAATTTAGTGTATAATTTTTGGTATACATGGATGTATTGTTGTGTTGAAAATCTGTGTACTATTCTTGGAACATATGGAGGTATATTTGTGTTGCAAAGTTTTGGTACATATGGACATGTACTGTTGTGCTGCAGATTTGTGTATAATTTTGGGAATTTTTTGGGTGCATATGGATAAGTTGTTGTGTTACATATTCTGCGTATAATTTTTGGAAATGTTTTTGTTACATATGAATGAGTTGTTGTGTTGGAAATGGTGTATGATTTCTGGAAATTTTCTTGGTACATATGGTTGAGTTGTGGTGTTGGAAATTGTGTATAATTTTTGGTACATATGGATGTTCTTGGGTTGGAGATTTTGTGTATAATTTTTGGAATGTTTTTGGTACATACAGAGGAGTTGTTGTGCTGGAGGTTGTGTGTGATTTTTGGAATTTGTTTCTGGTACATATATAAATGAGTTGTTGTGTTGGAATTTGTGTATAATTTTTAGAAATTCTTTTAGACATATGGTGAGTTGTTATTTTGGAAATTTTGTGTATAACTTTTGGTTTTTGTTATTTTGAATCTCTGCAGAATTTGACAAGATGGGGTGGAGCTCTGTTAGAGTTGTCTCAGTTTCAGACTTTGCCCGAGTCAAAGAAGATGACCCTTGGTGCTTATTCTCTATATGACCTAGTCTCTTTGTTTTTACAGTTTTGTTGAAATTTTTTACCTGTGTTTTTATTAAATGGTTTTTGTGTTATGTTTGGACTGACCTTGTCCTTTTGTTTTTACAATTTTGTTGAAATTTTTTTACATGTGTTTTTCTAACGGTTTTTGTGCTTTGTTTGGACTTGTGTTTAGAGGGGATTTTTTTGAGTTATTTAAATCCTATAGAAGAAGCGTGATGAATGCTTAGGGGCCATATAATGATACAGGGAAATAGATCTTGTATGAAAATTTTCAAATATATCATGTGAAATTTCTATTGGCTATAACACCTCCCTTTTGATTTAGTAAGCCTGCAGCTGTACCTATTTAATGGCTAATGCGAGAGACATAGATACTTAATTTTCACGTGCCTGCAGTATATCATCTTAAGTTTCACAATTTTGACTTGAAAAAATCTATTTGAATCCAAAAACACTGTTATTTCTGTTGATAAATTGAAATGTTCATAGTTTGAGTTTGTATTTTGAGTCAGAATCACTAAGGTTAGAAATTGAGTCGTTTGATTGTATCTAATGGTTCTGATTTACTTACTGCGTTGACTCATCATATTCTGACTGCAGCAAATCGGGGGGGTTATTCTTGAACTTCTGATTTTGAACATTCGTTTGTTTTCTGTGGATTTCTCACTTGAAATTTCGTTTTCAGATGCTATTTCGAAGCTGGAGGAGGCTCTTTCTGTGAATCCCAACAAGCATGATGCTCTTTGGTGCCTGGGAAATGCTCTCACTTCACAGGCATTTTTAAACCCAGATGTGGATGAGGCTAAAGTTTACTTTGACAAGGCAGCTGTGTACTTTCAACAAGCTGTTGATGAGGTACAGTTTTAGTTCAGTATTGATGAATGTATCATTGAAGTGTGGGAAGTATTTTACTCGTTGACTTGTAAACATAAGTAAACATAATTTGTAACATAGTGTTTTTTGTTTTATATAGGATCCTTCAAACGAACTCTACCGCAAATCATTGGAAGTGGCTGCTAAGGTATATTCAGTGGTTTAATGGTCTTATATGATATTGTCATGCTGTTTTAATTACATTTTGCCATCTGTTTTATTTATGGAAGTTCTAATACCTCACTGTAATATAGAAATGACTATTGTAATTTGTTTGGTTTTGTTGAGAAACCTAACATCTTTTTGGGTCGAGTTATTTGGCGTTCCGTTTAAGATGACCAGCTTATAAGGATAATCAATAAGTGTTCCTTCTAAATAAGGACTTGTCTCAAACAATTTTTTTACTAGTATAAATCTTTGGTCATAGAAAAGGAATGCTGGTGTTTCCTTTTCAATGAGGTACATGTTCGATAAGATCGGATTTTGAATGTTCAAAATGTTAGTGTGCCTAGTCTTTTCAGTTCCATGCTATACAAAGCTGGATATGTCACCCTATTGTGCTGTGGTTTGCAAAGTAGTTATGATATTTGCAGATATGTATGAAAGTAAGACACTGACTTGTGTGACAAGTGACTGCCATGTAGTTGTAATTGCGTTATTATGTTTCATTTTAAATGGAAACTTGTTCTGCCAGAATCACATTTTATCTGCAATTTGCACGGTTCTTGTGCAACAGGGTTTTGCTTCCTAGTTCCTACCCATAAAAAAAAAAGGGCAACCCAGTGCACTGAAGCTCCTGCATACGCAGGGTCCAGGAAGGGGTCCCACCATTTGGTGTATTGTACGCAGCCTTACCCTGTTTTTACACAAGAGGCTGTTTCCAGGACTTGAACCCGGTGACCTTACAGTCACATGACAACAACTTTACCAGTTGCGCCAAGGTTACCCTTCTTTCATAGCTCCTACCCATGTCAGATGAAAAACCCGTTTTCATGTCTGTTTTTTTCCTTGCTATGCTGAAGAGAAATCAGCAAGCAATTAAGATTAAATCGATCTCCAACCTTGAAAACCTTATTTCTTTTAAGTGGAGTCAGTGTATCAGATTTGCACCTTTTGATCTGCCTTCCTGTAAGAAACTGAACCCTTATTATTTTGTTCCCTTGTTCTACTCTGTTGATCGTCTCTCTTGTTCCCTTTTGTATTTGTCGACTACTTTTAGGAGTTGCCATCTTTCTTTTATGCTGAACTGTTTCTTTCTCTGTATATGTTTTGGTTTTGTAGTTTGGTCTTTTGGGAGGGTACTTCACTCTCCATTCTCATGCATCCTTTAGTTCTACTATAAATCTTGCTTTTTCATTAACATTATCACTAACTTATTCTTAAATTAGTTACTGAATCATTTGCTTTATACCTTTTTTTTAGGCTCCTGAGCTACATGTAGAAATACATAAGCATGGATTAGGCCAGCAAGCAGTAGAGGCAGCTGGACCATCTTCTTCTGCTGGTACAAAGGTAATAACTAATAAGACATTAACGCTTCAGTTGTTTGTCTTTACTTTGCTATCATTTTCTGTTGGTTTTTTTGCAGTAAATTCAATGCAAGTGCACAAATTTCTCTTAACTTCTTTCACCCCCTCACAGTATATGTTTTTAGGGTTTCACTTGGGTGACATAGTTTTTGATGACATTAGTGACATTAGTGTTTTTTTGATGAAAGAGAATGACGGATGAATGTTTAAAATAAATTATTTAGATGAAAGAGAGTGATCGATTAAGAGAGAGAAAGGAACAATGTCACCATTGTCACCTAAGTGTAATCCATTTTTTTGTTATTGATGAATTGTTTTTCACCGGGACTTAGTAACAGAAGTTCAAATGTTCTCTTTATGTGTGCCAATTTGGATAATGCCACCACCCGCCGCCGTCAACTCGCCGGAGCTCCGCTGGAAAATCCCAATTTCCGACCAGAGCGCTGCCGTGGAAGTCGCCGGAACTCCGCCGGTCAACGCCGGTGCACCACCCCCTTTTATGTATTTATTTTATTTATAAAAAAAATGTTTTGGACATGGTTTGGGCTTAAATAAAAAATAAAAATTGGGCTTAATTTTCAAAATATGAGTTGAATGTTTTTACTTTTTGCACCCTTTTATTAACAAAGTAATTATGTAAGCTAAATTTGAAAAAATAAATTACACATTTTAATTGATGGATTGGATGGATAATCCATCCATCAAAATTAAATAATGGATGGATTGGATGAGCATTATATTTAATGGATGGATTGGATGGTTTTTTTTAACCAAAAAAAATAGTGGATTTTAATGGATTAATGGATTTTTTTTATCCATCCATTAGGATCCAAATCCATATCCATCCATTTTGCCACCAGTAGTGCCAAGACCTCTGATTGCACACACATTTAAGAAGTGTTCTTGCAATGAAATTGAACAGTTTGTTGACTGGAATTCATTGTTTTTCGGTTCAAAATTTGTTTTTAAAATGTTCATTTTTTCTGCCTTAATATTGTCAAGATAGAGGAATTAGGTGATTTTGTTGTTTTGGACACATTTTATGGAATGAGTTTGTAGGTTCTAGACTTCTAGTTCTACCAACATTGATAGATTTTGGTGTGTTCCTTCTTTTTGATAAATACAGATATCATACAAAAATCAAGTTGTTGGGTCGATGTGTTAATATGGAGTTAGAAACTCACCTAATTTATTTGATTATTTTCAGACTCAAAAGAAAAAGAAAAACAGTGATATGAAGTATGACATTCTTGGATGGGTAATCCTGGCTGTTGGCATTGTTACATGGGTGGGATTTGCAAAAGCGAACCTGCCACCACCACCTCCTCCACCTCCAAGATAAGCGAAGCTATTTGATTTGATACATCGTTGGTTACTGAGAATCACATCTGATTTGCGCCGCCACTTATCATTTCGTTTTTGACTGTTGTAATGTTTTTCATGGTGTAACCATTTACCCTATTCATCGTATGGAAGTTTATCGTATATTACTATAATTGAGTTGAGTAGTTATCAATGGTGCTTGGATATAAAAGGGGCTAGTCCTTCCAATGAAATTTCTGATTCACTTTTAACTAAAAATATTTGTTTTCTACGGTGAAAATAAAGTGATACTTTTTGCCTGGCTCATGTCTTTGTATATATTGAGAAAACAAAAGTTACTAATCAAGTATTGAACGGAATAATTTGTTGCCAAGGTTTATGTTTAAGCCTAAATTTTGGCTTTGTTGAGAGCATTATTATTCTGAGTTGAAAGTTTCAAATCTTCTATTGCTTTGCATTAATTTTTTTTCATCAAGAATAATGAAGTTTAAATTTTTCATTGTGCCTTTTTACATGAAGAAAATTTGCTGCTGAATGTTACTTATGGTTTGAGGGCATGGTCGTTACGTTTGCAATCACAAAACTGTATTTGTGAACATTATAAGTAAGAACGATTTTGTGCAAGTCAAGACTATAAGTTAGAAACAAGAAAGAACGCGATGTTATAATTTTGTTAATTTTATACTACTGTTTATTTTGACACAATGTAATAGAGATACTAATCTGGTTGAGTTTAAAAGTGTTCCATAGTAATTTTCATATTTTTTTACGAGATTAAATTGAATAGAAAAAACTAGAATGACTAAATTGGATTATTGTAACAAAAAAATTGGATTATAGCCAATTAAAATTAAAAATTCAACTTCATAAACTTCCACACTTCCACTCCCTCACGCAGTTAGGGGTATTCATGAATATTGATGATCCATTTAATTCGATGATTCATATCAAAGTAGCCTGCGTTTTATTTGAATATGTTTTGAGTTACCGTTCATTTGTGAGATGATTTGGTTCAGGTAACAAAATTATATTTTCAAACTCATGAACCCATAAACCCAACCCATTCAAAAAATATTATTTTTTATAATTTTATAACAAATATATAAAAGGGGTATATCGTTTTTGGACCGACTTTTATTATTCCAAATTTAATTTCATTTAAGCTATTTTTTTTACTATTTATAGTTTTGATAAGAACAACACAATTACAATTGAAATTATTAATTAAAAAAAGTTAAATTTTGTTAAAATAGGAACAACACTATTGCAATAGGAACACAATTAGACACTATTAAACGAGTTTTTTTTTTTTTGCGTGTTAATCCATCAGTTTATAGAGAAAAGATGACCTAGTAATTTGGGGTTTGGTCAAGAAGTAATTAAAGTTTGTTCAAGAATTGTTCCAACCAACAATCAAACTCAAATTCTTCAGAACAATTGCTAAAAATATTTGACCATAATATATACGAAAATTGATTGATATCTATTTCTAATTACAATTAAGTGCAATAATTTTTTTTGACAAAAGTGTCTTAATGTTGGAATTTTTGAAAAATATAATATAATTGAATTATTATATATTCTTATTGTGATTTTTTTTATAATCTAACCCAAACTAACTCGCTCATCGTTGAGTTTAGTTTAATTCAAATTTGACATTAAAAATAAGTCAAATATATGCTGGCGTCGTTTAAGTTTGACGTTTGTACAAGATAGTTTTTAAGTTTTTTCAGTTTCAAATAGATCTTTTAAAAAATACGGATAATTTATCCGATCCAAACTGATTACATTTGACCGGATAGGATAACAAGTTTTACTAAACACGATCCAATCCAACTCGTACCTTAACTCAACTGGGTCGGACAACGGGTTAGATCCAAACCCGGTCCGACCCAACTTGCATCCTTAAACTCTTGAACAAGAAACTCACTTTATATTTCCTTTTTCTTTTTCTTCTTCTCACAACTTCTTCACTCACGAAACCAAAAAAACTCAAAAATCAATCGAAATCGAAGAAATCAAATTCAGCAATCATGAGTAGCATTGGAACAGGCTACGATCTATCCGTCACTACTTTCTCTCCTGATGGCCGCGTTTTCCAGATCGAATACGCTGCCAAAGCTGTCGACAATAGTGGGTAGGGTTTATATATACAACTTTTCTCATCAAGTTTTGGTTTTTCATTCATCTTTTGTCGATTTTTTGTGATGTTAATAATGGGTTTTTGTTGTTTTTTGATTTGGAATTATGGGTTTTGAAGCAATTGAATTTTTAATTTTTTTAGGTTTTTGTTTTGAGCTAATGTTCGTCGATTTCGAGTTCGTGTTTTGTCGATTTTTTAGATATGAATAATGGGTTTTGGCTCTTTTAGGATTTGGAATTAAGTGTTTTAATGAAATTTAGTTGTTATTTTTAGGTTTTTGTTTTGTTTTGTTTTGTTTTGAGATAGTGATTTTCGATGTTCCATAATACTATTAATTATGGGTTTTAGTTGGAATTAAGGGTTTTGATGAAATGTGGTTTTTATTTTTAGGTTTTTTTGTTTTTGTTTTGAGCTAGTGATCTTTGATTTTTAATTCAGCTTTTTTGAATTTTTAAAAATATTAATTATAGGTTTTAGTTATTTTAAGAATTGGAATTAAGGGTTTTGATGAAATGTAGTTTTTATTTTAAGTATTGGAATTGAGGGTTTTTGTTTTGAGCTAGTGATCTTAGATTTGAAACTTTGTTGCAGGACCGTTATTGGGATCAAATGCAAGGATGGGATTGTTTTGGTAAGTTAATCTAGATTGTTATTCTGATAATTTGGGGTTTCCTTTTTAGTTTTTGAATTTTTTGTTAACTTTTTGTGCAAATTTGGTTGATTTTAGGGTGTCGAGAAGCTTATCCCTTCGAAAATGATGCTTTCGGGTTCCAATAGAAGAATTCACGCGGTTCATCGCCACTCTGGAATGGTACTTGTTATTTACATTTTGATCACTCATCTTGTTACTGTTTTTCATTTGGTTGGTTTTGCTATTTGTTGTTATTTTCGTCTTGATCAGAAAGCGACATGATTAACTTGCATTTGTTATTAATTGCTAGTGTTGAAATGGTGTGAGTAATTTATGTCTAAGAGGGAAAGATTGTGAAGGAGTATGAGTCTTGCAAAGCGTACACATAGACTCCATGTACTCTATCACTGAATGATCTTTTCGATAAGTAGCATTAAGTAGAAGAAGCAGGGTTCTAAGGTTTTTGTTCTGTACCAGCGTGTTTATCTCTTTTGGACCTTAGTAGTTCTATGGGATTAGCATAAGGAATCTTAATTCTATTATATGATACTTACATATTATATAGAATGACCAAATTTTAAACAACGATTCTCAGCTGTGCTCTTTGTTCTATTGATTCAAAGTCAATATCAGAAAAGTTACTGAAATAATCACAGTCCAAAGACCAATACAATATAATGCAGTTAAGTTCTTGTGTGCACCTGGGGCAATGCACTAAGCAGCTAATTTAAGTAGTTTTCTTTAGATTACAATGTCACATTCTAGTTATTTTTATTTGATGATGTCTGACATTCTGGTTGTTACGATACTATAACTTATTTTAATGTATTTACGAATCTTTTTCCAATTTTAGGCTGTAGCAGGATTAGCTGCAGATGGAAGGCAAATTGTTGCGAGGGCTAAGTCTGAAGCAACGAATTACGACAGGTTTGCTCCATTTGCTTGCAACTATTACTTCTGCAGATCCTCCTTTATTTGACCTAAACGTGTACATTATTTCATCATATTTACTGATTAAATACACCATCTTTGTGATTGAATTGGATGCTGCTATAAAAGTTAGATGGACTAACAGAAACCATATAGTCAAAAATAAATTAACCTTGTTTTGATTACGAAGTTAACCAGATTATCAGCATTTTTCCCATCATTTACAGATGTATTCCTCAAGGAAAAAAACGATAGTTGCTAGGAAATTAGACCTATTATATTGAAACCCTGTGTACTGATTCAACCTTTTGGCCGCCCTTGAACAACCTTATTATTTAGAATATATGAATTAAAGAACATGTCAAATTATTTTAGGTTAGTATATTCCCCTTTTAATTTTGTAAAGATTATCATAATTTCCCTTTTTATTACTTATTATTGCTAAACACGATTGCTATTCCCTGCTAAAAGCTTGACATGACTAACTGTGTGATAAAAATTTACCAAATGTTATTTGTCCAAACTAAGATGACGTGTTAGAGGTGATAAAATTTTTATAACTTGAAATAGAGGTGAAGGTTTCTTGAAACTTGAAATAGGTGTATTATTTAATGAGCTTGCTAAATTTTTCTGTTAATCGTAAAACACTGCTTGATGATTAATGGTCAAAGCAAGAGACAACATAGTAACTTGAAGTATAATGATCTCATTATTCTGAGGTTCTTGTAATTGTTTTGAGAAGAAGAATGTTTATTCTGGTTATATTTCTTTTCAGCGTCTACGGTGATCCAATTCCAGTCAAGGAACTTGCTGATCGTGTGGCTAGTTACGTGCACCTCTGCACTTTATACTGGTGGCTCAGGTAAAGTTGTATTTGTATGTAATAAGTGTTAACACGTGTCGGATATTTCATATAATAACCGATTTATAATTTTGCTGCAGACCTTTTGGATGTGGTGTCATACTAGGTGGTTACGACAGAGATGGACCACAGTTGTACATGGTCGAACCTTCTGGTGTCTCCTATGTGAGTTTACATTATTTCATAGCAATCTCTAGACTTTTAATTGTCCTGAGCTACAGTGATTTTCTTTAAGTTCCATGTGAATTTTTTATACTGATTTGTTTGTATTGGCATTTGTTTCAGAGATATTTTGGTGCTGCAATCGGGAAGGGCAGGCAGGCTGCGAAAACGTAAGTGGATATATAATACAGTTATGCAATTCAATTCTAAAATGAACAATAGTTGCGGTTTCGTTTTAACTACTGTCTATGTTAGGGACAATATATTCTCATCACTGTACTTTATCCTTTGCTTTCTGTTAATAATATTCATTTTCTATAAAAAAAATGTTCCATGCTATCAAATAACTACTTTGAGTTCTGGTTACATGGGGATCTCTGCTTATAAATTTTGAGAATCAGCTGTTGAAGGCTAAATATTGTGTAGCTTATATATTACTTTAAAGGTTAACAGAGACTACTTCAAGTGTTACTATGTCTATGCACACCTTATATGTAAGATACTTACTAGAATGGTTGATAATGTGTTCCTCATCCCTTCTCTGGTACAGTCCATGTTTTCTTCTACTCCCCTTTGTTCATGCCTCAACCTACTTGTGCGCTTTGAAACCTTAGAGGCTCTTCTTTCGAAGAGCAAATTTTGTCTCGTATGAAGCTGCTGCCATTGTGTTTTAGGGAGGGTACAAGCTTAAAATGCAATATTTTGGTTTAAGTATGTGCACAACTTTGAAGAATTTTTATTTGTTTAACTCAGCACCATCATTTCTTTGTGCAGTAGTATGGTATAAAATCGATTTTTTATATATTGATGAATATAAGAAATACTGGTAATAAGGGTTGAACAGAGGGAGGGTAGTTCAATAAGTAGGAAGAGTTGATTGGACTATATTTGGACATAAACCATGACAAGGAACTATGGTGTCGTTTGGCAAGTGGTGCATTTAGTTGATCCTACCTATTGAGAAAAGGTTCAATTGTTGGATGAAACGTCACATTGCATGCATCTCTCAGCAACGGTAGCTCGAATGCAGTTATTATATTTTTGTTCTGTGCATGGTGTACATTTCCTTTTTTGTTAATTAAATGTAATTCTTCTGTGGTGATTTCTGTCTTAACACTGCTCTTTATCAGTTTCCATATCAGAATTTTGTTTTACAATGTTATCTTGTGAATGTCTTGGCAGGGAGATTGAAAAGTTGAAGCTTGCAGATATGACCTGCCGACAAGGAGTTATTGAAGTAGCTAAGATGTAAGTAGCATGATTATTGCTTGTGTTTGTTGTTTTACTTATTATATTCTTAATATGAAACTTGCTACATTATCTGTGCAAATGCAGTATATATGGAGTTCATGACGAGGCAAAGGATAAAGATTTCGAACTCGAAATGAGCTGGGTGTGTGATGAATCAAACCGTCAACATGAAAAGGTAAGGCAGGGTGTACTCTGAGTTACTTTCATGCATTGGCATATTTTTCTTTCAATTACTTATATATGGAATTTACATAGCATAGCATCTACATTTGTTTCATTACATAGCATAGCATCCACATTTGTTTTATCTGTTTGATTTGTATTCGTTCCAGTCATTCTGAAATTATCAAAAAGCAACTCTTATTCTGTCCATTCATATTATGTTTCTGGTTATTACCACAATCCCTGTCCCTGGTATCGTATCAAAAATATGATTAGCATGTGAAAGTTGGAGTAATTGAACAAACCCTGAACAAATTGCTATTTTATGTGATTTGCGATTGACAATACTACTCATAATATTTTCGATTGACAACACTACTGATAAAGAAGTGTGTATGCGTGTGCGAATCCTTTGACATATTGCATTTCAACCTCAAGAGACCTTTATGAAATTTTTATATGGAATGCTTCTAGACCATCACTACTTCATTGCTATAATCTTATCTAGTATAGTATGTTTATATACCTTTCGTTTGTTATGAAAGTTTTGATACCTCTCAGAGAACATAACAGGCTTGTCAGTGGCCAGTTTTGTCCACTTATTTGAATTTAGCGTCTGTTTGGAACCACGTCCAATTAATTACTATAAACATGCAATTTTGACTCAATTGGACGTGGTACACCCTTAGTCGACCATAAAAACACATGCTTAATAAACTTCTGGAATCTTTTGTAAGGAGAAAATATATATAAGTATTGCTTTCGATCATCACTCCTAAAAACTTGGTTTTGTAAGGAAAAATGCATTCAAGTGTTTGCATAGAATTTGTTGTTTTTGCTGCTTGTTAATCTATGTGCTACGAAATTAATCGTGTGCAGGTTCCAGAGGAGCTTCTAGAAGAAGCCAAGACAGCAGCTAAATTAGCTCTCGAAGAAATGGATGCAGATTAAGATATTAAAAATATTCATCCCAAAGATGCATTTGATAACTTGTAATAGAGAGCGTTGGGAACATCTATAGAAATTTCATAGGCTTCAAAATTTGGATTTTGTATGCTTCTTGATGATTCAATGCCCTTGTTGATTTCTGTTGCTGTGGAGAACTGTTTCAAAGTGCTTTAATACTGCCCTTATCAATTGATTTAGTGTTTCATTTTATCCATCTTCTCCACTTGTCCATGCCATTATGGCAACATTTGGTTTGAGTAAATGTTTTATGAATCCAAACATGTCTTTATTTTATCTTACTCTACACATCATTTTCATTTTTCAAACATAGGATTAGAAGCATTAGGTCTCAACTTATTTGCACAATTCCATTTATCTTAGTATTGAGATTCTTTTGCAATAATTGAAGAGATGCTTGAAAGCATTTGGTCCGTCTTTTTGTATATGTTTCAAAGTGCATAAGCTTAGTTAGTGTATATAAAAGCTTATTTATCTGCATAAGTTTTTCTTTCATAAGCTCAATCCAAACGGGGAGCACATGGTTGCTTATAGTGTAGCTTAAACATTCTTATGTCACACTAACTCTCTTTTTATTAGTTTTCTTTTATAACAATTATACCTTTAAACAACTTTTTCTAGATGAGATATTTATACTTACTTTTTCATTATCCCAATTATACCTTTAAACAATTTTTTCTATAATAAAGATTGTTGTTGGTGTCATTAAAAAAAGAAACAATAATTTAATTATATATTTTTGTTATATGATTGGTGTCATTGAAATAGATAATTATGATTAGTTTGATTTGTTATAACTTGAAAACAACAAACATTTATATTTTTAGTTTTAATCAAAATCAAAATTTCTTAAAAAAAAACATCGTTCATAGTTTTCAAACGTTAGTGCAATAAAAAGAGCGGAATAATTCTGATCAACATCAATACAGCGTTCTAATTGGTTAACTGTTCTTTGGTCTGGGCTTTTTTACACAATTTAAAACTAAAGTATGCACAGTCAACTGCTGGCATCGCCTGGTCTGTATGGTAATTGTGTGAAAACATTACTTGCATGTCACATGCTTTAATTTTTTAGGCTTAATTAATGATGTGGTCTTTAAGTTATTTGTTAGTTACATTTTAGTCTCATAAATTATTAATATTACAATTTGATCCCTTTAAGTCATCTCCCGTCAACCAAATAAATCCTCACCGTCAAAACCGTTAAACCAATGTCTAAGATGAATTTAAAGGATTTGACCATAATTATGAAGTTAAAAAACAATCATTGATTTATTAATAGACAAATACAATGGTCAAGATTTTATGAGTGTCCTATTAGTCAAGTACATTGACAAGAAACATATTAAATCTTGACTATTGTATTTGTTTATTATTAAATCAATGGTTATTTTTTTAACTTTGCCATGATGGTCCAATCTTTTACGCTCACCATAATAACCATCACTCGAAAGCATTTGGTTCATGGTGGATTAAGAAATTTTACCAAAGCAATTGTGATTATTGACATTGTATCATTGCTTTGAATAACCATTTTGCTTCATTTCTTCTATGATCATAGTGTCTTGTAGTTATACACAGATTCCATTGAAGTAGGTTATTAAACACCTAACTGAGCATTGTATATGTAACATTTGCTTCACCCCTTTAAATATTACTCGATATACAAAACTTTTAAAAATATATGTAGTCAAATGTGTCGGTTTCATGTTGGCAAGTTTTTAAATATGGTCGTGATCGAGGTCACGGTCGTGTCAAGGATTTTACAATTTTGGTTGGTACGGATGTTGCATTATGGATTGTGTTCTTCGGGGTGTGAATTAATCACAACAATGCACAATTTTATTAAAATCATTTGTACTATATTATAATATATAATAACTTAATTTCTCATTGTTTCTTCGTAATTTCATAATGTAATTATTTTCATAATTTTATAATGAATTTGTTTCTTTTGAAAATTAAATTGACTACTAATAAGGTCAGGTTTTAGTGTTTCTAGAAGAGACAAAAGGCATAAAAAAAACCAAATGATACAATAAACTTGTTTCCTACTGTTTTCCATGGCCATAACGGCGTTTCATCGCAGCGTAGCGGCGTTTTGTCGTGCCCATTTATGTGATTTTTGTTGACTATGTTAAAATGGAGAAAAATGGCAATGGCTACCACCTATACCTTAATGTTGCGTCCGTTTTTGCAGTAACGGACCCGTATATAAAACCTTGTGTGTCAGTATCGGGTCAATGTTGCACATTGACACGTGTCGGACCTGAACACGCCTTTATTCACAAGTGTTGAAGCTAAAGAGGTGAAAAATGATATGAACTGTGCTTCTTTTTCCTAATTTGTTTAATACTCCATTTAGGTATTCACACTTTATTTAGGGTTATATAACTTATATTATAGTTGATCTTGTTTTTAAAGATCAATTATTTAATGTGATGTGGAGTGCGGAAACTACGAAGCACTAACACCGGCACAAACGCCAATTACGACACTGACACGGACACGTCGATACAGAAAATTGTATTTAAAGTATGAATCAATTCTATATACTACATCCGTCTCACAATAATTGTTTCTTTAACATTTTTTCTCTTTGTCAAAATAACCACCACTTTAGAATATCAATCTAGCATTTATTATTATTTTCCACTATTATACCGGTGGTGAAAATTTGAGAACATAAATCAATTGAATGTAATGACGTGTGTTGATGTCTGACACTGACATGTGTCGAATACCGTACACGTGTTTCAACACAAGTGTCGGTGCTACAGAGGTGAAAAATGATATGAACTGTGCTTTTTTCTAATTTGTTTAATATTTAGGTATTCTGATGTGTGTTTTTTATGTATTTGATGTGGATTGTTGTCTTAAACACAGATTTAGTTCGTTTTGCTCCGCTCCTCTCCGTCTCCTTCGTGCCTCTTCAGTTTGCTTTGTTCCTCTCAGTCGAACTGGTATATAATTTCATTGTATATGAATGCTAATATCAAAAATTTAACTTTTGTTTTCTTGTTGTTTAGAAGAATTTAAATTAATAACCGGTTAATCCTTGATCCAAAATTCAAAGTTTATAAAGCAAATCAAATACACCTAATCGAAGTATTACCAGATGAATAAATTTCAGATATATCAAGCTCAACTATTATGTCATAAGGAAATGAATGTGAAAATAATCCATCATCACGAAAACAAGCAAAAGATCATACAAACTCACTTGCATGTTGTACAATCGCATTGACGTTTTGCTGAAATAAATATGTATCTCTATGCATAATGTTCATCCATGAATAAAGCATAATATGCTATATTTGGTGTCCTTTATTTTGTTCTACAGACGGTAATTTCTGATAACACACAACCTAGATGTATATGCAACAAAAAAATATGAGGTGAGGGAAGTCATAAAGGTCACAGTCACAGTTATACGGTGCCATTTATTTTGTTGTTTCTGCCTTACTGTCTCTGTTCGTCCTAAATATAGATTTGATTATTAATAAATGAAAATTGCTAAAGTGCACGATAGGGATATTCGTGCAACTTGCACGCGTGAGTGTATGAGTTAGTTTCTCGATCACTCGCTGTCTTTAAAACCATATGCTTTTACTTTTTGGTTTTTGTTTTCAGAAAGAGAAGATAAACAAATTGCTTCAAAATAAAATCATGCAAAGACTTATGAAAGCACTGCAAAATAATCATTTCGAAATAGAATCTTACAAAACCTCAATTGTTATAATATTTTTTTTTTACAAGCTCAATTGTTATAATTGTTGTTATAATATATATTTTTTAAAAAACAATTGTTATAATTGTTGTTGCCATTATGAATATTTTCAGTGCAGTTTGAATCGATTTTGATATAAAAATACATCTAATTTAAATATAAAATTAGATGGGGTTCAATATGGTTTGATAAATAATTTAAAAAATTTAATTCGATTCAACTCAATTTAATGCGGTTAAATTTACATCGATTTTTGAACATACAAATTGTAATTACAGATATAATAAATCGATGCAAATTACAGTAAAAATTTGATTTCGGCCTTAGATGATATTCTTCGGTTCAATATCGTGTATGATACTAAAATGAAGAATATCATCTAGGGCCGAAATCAAATTTTAGCTTTGATACAATATACCTAGTCAAGTTAGGAGTGAAGCCTTTATTTATATTATCTTCCTAGACTGAACAAGTGAACATTCAATGGATACTCAAAGTGAAGCAATATTATTGATTTCATTATAAAATTTCATCAAATAATGCCAATGCTTCAAAAACTTAAGTTAGGCCTGTTGAGATTTTAAGAGGTTTTTTCAAAATTTTAATCTTATCAAAATAAATTTGATAAACAATTAATGAATCTATGAAAGAATGATCACTAACAAAACAAAAATGACGATTCCTCTACTTAGTCCACACAATAATAACCCCTACACTATGCCAGCTAACACTTCTTTAACACATGATGTTTTGTGAACATAATTTCAGGAACCTCTATTTCTCTATAAAGTATCCTCAATAAAACATGACATGGAATAAGAGAAATAAACTTCATATAATCAACTAATCAAGTCTTACCTACATATATAAGATGAACATACATTATAGTATAGGAGAAGTACTAAGTTCATAAATAAGATGGACAACAATTGTTGTCCTTGTATCAATGAGTCATTTATTCTTACTCTATTTGACTTTGAGATAAGGGGTCTGTCTCAGCTAAACCAATATTTCATACTGGTTGTGTCCAAATAATACAATATAGCTCTTCTTCTCATCTTCAAATACTCTCTCGGTTAGAATAACATTTGGATTTCTGCTCTTCTCCCCCTGCAATTTTCGCTCTCGCCCTGCAACCATGACGAGAGTTAACTAATGTAAGTGTAAAAAAAAAAGACTTAGTTTTTACACATGCGTGACTTAAGTCACGCTGCATGAGTTAACTCACGCAGGTGTTATAACCCGCGTGAGTTAACTCACGCCAGTTTAAAACAATCAAGTTGGAATTGTTATTGTCATCTTAGGCACATGTTTCTTGCATCCATGGCTTTGCAGTGGAGAAACCATTTAATGAATATTAAATACCATGCCAATGAATATTAAATGCAAAGCCAATGAATCAAAAGAGCTGACATGCAAAGCTATAATTGAAAGCCACATGTATGGGAGAATCCATTTTCTTGCATAGAAAATGTGACAGCAAGACTTGTAAAAGTTGAAACTTAATCATAACTGAGCACCACAACATTATAGTATAGTATGAAAGGGATAGTATATTATAATATAAAAGGCTAGTTTGTTCTTTTGTTTTAAGCAGACAACAACAATCCCAGCTTGATTGTTTAAAACTTACGTGAGCTAACTCACTCATGCGGCGTGAGTTAGCGTGACTTAAGTCACGTATGTGTAAAAATTAAGTGTAAAAACTAAGTCACGTTTTTTTCATTTGCGTGAGTTAACTCACGGAAGGGATAGGGGTATTTTGGAAAGTTCAGCTGGAGGCGAGTGTTATGTGTTGGAGGAGAGCAGAAATCTAACATTTGTTAACATTAACACTTCAACTAAGCCCAACTGTGCACTGAAAAAAATACAAAGAAAATTAAAATGATCAGGTAATTTGACCAAATAAACACGATTAAATTGTTGTCAAAATCCCGATTTAAATCCTAAAATCAAGAATTTTACGACTTTCTGCATCTTCAACGACTCAAATCAGTAGAATTCCAAAATAGGAAAAATCCATGGATTTTGATTGTGATTTTATGATTTCTTACAAACCAAGTCATTTATAACATTTATTTAGTATTTTATTTTTTTTGGTAAAATTCATCGATTTTGATTGCGATTTTACAATTTCTTATATCGATTCTACAAACGTAGTTGAGTAAAATCCTTCGATTTTGGTTGTGATTTTACGATTATTGATTTTGCTCTTCTCTTTCAACTTGAAGCAAAATCCTGATTTTGACAACCTTACGATTAACGATATTCTTCTTCAACCTTCTTAATAAATCTGCATATATATGACAAATGAGTACCTAATATAAGGAAAATTTTGATGAAAAGATGGAAATAAATATAAAATCAAGGGATCTTACATTGCCGACTCATTTGAGATCACCTTCACGCACATGTGTTCGCTATGTCTAAATTAATTCTTCCAGCCATATTTTTTCCATCAACAACGCTCAACCAGAGACATTGTTGAAAGAATCCAACTCTAGTTATACTAAAATCAATGTAAAGTTGGGGATCAAGTTTATAATTAAATAGTTATTACTAATTTTCTAGAATTCCTTTAAAATAAAAGTAAAATACCACGAATTGGAGAAGGGAAAATATTTTATTAAATAAATTGATACTAATGGTCATTTTACACGACTAGTTTCTTTAAGTTATCACTTCAACGACGAAAGTAGAATACAAAAATAACTCTAAATGAAATAACTATGAAACAATCCAAATTATTATCCCTTCTAAAAAAAACTAATTTATTTTCCAAGATTTAAATATTTTGTTATAATTTGAAAAACTTGAGCACCTTGTTGAAGATTTTCAACATACTTTGCGAGTAAAGGGCTGGTTTCATGTTCATGTAGACTATCAATACATTCAAGAATGTATTTCATAATATCAGCTGACTCTCTAGCCATGGCTGGATACTTTCTGAAATACAAACTTACTTGTGCATCCGTAAGGCTAGAAATGATACTATCTCCATGGTTCAAAAGATCAATATCACAACGAAAATAATAGTTTGCTACCGTAGAATTTTCAGCACTTTGAATCAAACTTATTATTAGGTTAAGTGTGTCGGACGTATTATCATTAAGCACATCAATTGTGTATCGTGCAAGGTCAACAAGATCTACACCTTTTGCACCTCCTGGCTTTGAGTTGAGAAGATTTGAGCAATATGATTGATTAGAGGCTTCTTTGCAAATGATATCTACGTCAACAACTTTGGCTGAAATTGAATTGGAGGAAGCAAAACATAGAATAAGAAGCACCAACAAGAGAAAGGAGTTTTGCCTCATCATTTTGTGTTGTTTTTCTTTATGATTTCTCTTCTTTTATTTGTGTTTTGCTTCTTGATTTTATACATGGCTTTATAGAGTATTTGGATGAATATGTTAATAGAGTTTAATCATTATGTTTTGTCAATGTATAATTAATTTACACATACATGCAATGATGTATTGTCACATCAATTAATAAATATGACAACTCTTCTGTTTTTATCTTCATTAATCGACATGACAACACTTCATTGGATGCATGTGTAAAATATGTTGGGAGTAATTAGTATACTACGTCAATGGACAATGATTTTACACATGTATCCTAGGATGTGTTGATATGTCAATTAATAAATACGACAACTCTCGTGTTGTCATATTCATTAATTAACGTGGTAACACATCATTGAATTCATGCATAAAATTATTGTTCACATATACCAATTAAATTCTATTCGATATGAACAATAATTTTAATTTGGTCAATTACAATGAATTTATTTCTGGTCAATTACAATACCAATTAAATTCTATTCGATATGAACAAAAATTTTAATTTGGTCCATTACAATGAATTTCTTTCCGGTCAATTACAAATGAAATATAATTTGATCAGTTACAATGAATAATAATTAATGATTTTTTAAAAGAAGTGAAATTGTGTTTTTTAATCGTTGCTTAATTGTAATCCGTTAACCCAGCCGGTCATTATTATAAATATTTCTTTTTTAAAATTATTGTAAAATTGATATATCTTGTTTATAATATAGTCCATCTAATATATCTTGTTTATTGTAAAATTGATATAATCATTATTTATTTAATGATTATCATAAAAGAATATTTGCTAAAAAATAATAATAATATTTTCTTATCATGATGATCGGATAGAGGATTATCAAATATTGGTCCATCTAATATAGACAAAGAGAATAGTCTAAATGTTGACCTATACACCGACTCCATCCGTAATTTTAAAACCCTTGAGATTTTATTTATATTTTAATAAGACGCTTTTTAAATTTTAATTGATATAATTATTTCTTTACTACTTTACCCCTATTTATGTTACATACCGAATATATAATAAATATTATGAGAACATTAACAAATTAATTCTTCTAAAGGGCAAACATGTAAATCAATAGTAGACGTCAACAAAATTAATTTAACAATCAACATTCATAATTCTTGTGTTTTTTCACAAGAGTCTTATGTTTAGGGAGACGAATGTAGTAATATTACAGAATTAATACTACAAAAAAGTATGAATTACGGAGGCTAAACGTAATTGATGTCTTCCATGACATCCTAATTTTAGCTGCACAAGTTAAAAACCGTGTTTAAGAAGAACCGTTATTCAAGCTGTCATGATACGCTTTAATAAAATGGCAGCTAATTTTTAGAGTAAAACGGCGATTTCACCCGCGGTAAAATGGCATTTTGAACCGCGGTAACATCACTTTAACTGGCACTACCACAAATTGTTGTTCATATATAAACTATGAAAAGAAACAAAAAGTTAGGGGGCAAAAATTGCATTTATACTTTAAGTAAAGGAACACGGCCACATTTTTCAAACACATGAAAACGTGATTTAATAGATAACAAGCAATCTAAGAAATGCTGATAGCTTCCTACTTAGCATTTAATCAAATCTCAATGAAGTTCCAGAAATTCACAAATATGTTCCACAATAGTATTCAATCGAACAAGCATTATTCTTATAAAGCAAGATCCTTGATCCAAAGTTCAAAGTTAATCAGTTAATCCTTGATCCAAAGTTCAAAGTTTATAAAAGCACATCAAATACATCACCAGATGAATGTGAAAATAATCCATCACGAGAGCAAGCAAGATCATACAAACTCACTTGCATGTTGTACAAGCCCATTGACATTTTGCTGAAATAAATATGCATCTCTATCACTCTATGCATAATGTTCATCCATAAATAAAGCATAATATGCTATATTTGGTCTTTTATTTTGTTCTACAGATGGTAATTTCTGATAGCACACAACCTAGATGTATATGCAACAAAAAAACACGGTTATAACAAATTTCCTGCTTGCAATTTTCTAATCAATTAAATTTTCGTTTTGTATGAGTTTTCTTTTGGGTGATTCGTATTTATACGGCGCCATTTGTTTTATTGTTTGTGCCTTACCGTCTCTATTCGTCTTAAACATAGATTTGGTTATTACTTAATGATACTGAAATGAAGAATATAATCTAGGGCCGGAATCAAATTTTAGCTTTGATTCAATATACTTAGTCAGGTTAGGAGTGAAGCCTTTATATTATCTTGCAAGACTAAACGTTCAATGGATACTCCAAATGAAGCAACATTGATTTCATTAAAAAATTTCATCAAATAATCTCAATGCTTCAAAAGCTTAAGTTGGGCCTCTTGGGATTTTAAGGGGTTTTCAAAACATCAATCCTCTTACGAGGGCTTACTCAATGAATGTATAAGGTCTACAATATAGATACCACACGCCATTTAGTCAATGAATCTAAAAAGTTCATTTTTACTTATAACACTGACCACAAGATGTATATATCAAAGTCATGGTACAAAATCAAATCCAATCAATGCATATTTTCTTTTAGGGCTTACTCCAACAGGGTCATGCCTTTTCCGTTGTCCCCTTATCACATATTTCTATCGTTCCTCCATTTTTCCATGTTGCTCTGATTCATTAACATTAGAAAAGGGAACAATTAGTCAAAACTCCCAGACAATAGAACAATGCAATGTCAATGATGTAAAAAGTTCCAGTAACATAGTATATACAACAGTGACATCCAAAACAATGTTACAATATCAAGGACAACTACATGTGCTTCAATGGTGTAAAAAATACATAACATTTCAAATATTTTCTGCCATTATCAATCAAAATATGTACAAACTGTCCTCATGAGCTTAGTTCAGTTATTAAGGACAATGCATAATATATGCAAGGTCCAAGGTTCAAACCTCGGCCACCACAAAAAAAAATCAAGATATGTACAAACTAAATTCCTAAACAGTAAACTACTATAACCACAATAGCACAAAACATTAACAAACCAAAATCACATCAACCAATTTAAAAGGTTTGTGAATAAGAAATTGTAAATTAAGAAAACAACATGCACATATGGATCAAGCAAACATTATAGCATTGAACTCAAACCAAGAAGAATTACAAAGAAATCTTTATATTACATCTCTTATCTTGTGGAATCACAACAAAACCCTATCAAGATATACATTTAACTCAAATTATATTTTTATGAACAACGTATGAAAACATCTCCAATATTGAGTATGACAAAATCCCTAATTTTGAACATATCAAAAACCCTAACAATGATTTCATAACACAATATACTATTCATAGTTCTAATTGCATAATCAAATAAGCAATTTAATGAGGAAAAAACCCCAAACTAAGATGTCAAAAACCCTAACAATATAGACTAAAAACCAACATTTAGTATAATATGAATGAGAAACACAAATCAAGAGATATCACATACTTGGAATTCGATTTAGTAAATCAGAGATTAGAGTCAAAATTAAAATAAAAACAGCCAAAAGGAAACCCTCGAAATGAAAAATTGAGAAGATAAAAGGCAAAAGGAAACCCTAAACTTAAGTATTCAAATATTTAAAATTTTGGCTTTAGTCCATGAAATTTTATCTATTGTTAAAAAAAGGAGAATAAATATAATATGTTATTAAAATTTGTTAAAAAAAACCACATTTAGACAATCTTTTAGAGGTTTATATTAGTTGCAATTTTAATATCGAGGTTTGACCAAAACAATTTGACTTCTTTAAAAAATATATTTTTATGAAGGGTCTTGCTAACCATTGCCCTCGGGGCAATGGTTAAGGAAGCCAAAAGTAGCATGTTTGCATTGGTTTCAACAACATTTTGACCTTTAAAAAGTTAAATTTATCATTTTTCACCATTTTCCAGTACTATATTTCTATTTTTATCCCATTATCCAATGCCCCAAGGGCAATGGTTAGTATTCTCCTTTTATGAATTATAATTCCTTGTAATTGACCAGACTGCAATTAAAATAATTATTTTGAAGAAACAGTTAGAATAATTAATTCATATAAATATTAACATATTCATCCACATACCGTATAAAACCATGTGTAGAATCAATTAAAAAACACAAGGAAAAAAAAAGAAGATAAATAATAAAGAAAAACAACACAAAATGAGTCAATATTTCTCTCTCTACTTGGTGCTTTTTATTCTATGTGTTGCTTCCTCCAATTCAATTTCAGCCAAAGTTTGGTGGGATCCTTGGATTGATGGTATGGTTATGAAAAATAGTTTTAGCCGTCTTTTTGATCTTGCTACTAATAAAATGGCAACGGTGGCTGAAATGTATTCGCTTGGGTGGGGGGAGGAGGGTGAAGCTTGGAAGTGGCGGCGTCGCTTGTTAGCTTGGGAGGAGGAGAAAGTGCAGGAGTGTTGTGATTTTTTAACTAATATTATTTTGCAGCCTACTCGTTCTGACAGGTGGATTTGGCATTTACATGCATCCAACAAATATAATGTCACAAGTGCTTATAACCACTTGTTGTCATCAACAAATAACAACTTGGCAGTTGATCACATAACTGAAATTTGGAATAAGGAAGTGCCTTTAAACGTCAGTCTCTTTGTTTGGCGTCTGATGCGTAATAGGTTATCAACAACAGACAATTTAGTTAAAAGACAAATTTTACAACCAAATGTTCAGTTTTGTGTGGGTGGATGTGGCATGATGGAAGACGCAAAACACTTGTTCTTCACTTGTGATTTTTTTGGTAAACTGTGGTATGGTATTTCTCACTGGCTTAGGTACCACATAGTGTTTCCTGAACATGTGTCAGATCATTTATATCAATTTGGCACCTTAGGCGGGTTTTCCAAAAGCAACCGCTCAACTTTTAATCTCATATGGCTTTCTTGTGTGTGGGTAATTTGGATAGAAAGAAACGCTCGGGTCTTTTATCAAAAAGAGGTCTCGTTATATCAATTACTAGATAAAATTAAACTTCAATCATACTGGTGGCTGAAAGCGAGCCGTCCTAACTTTGCTTTTTCCTATCATTTGTGGTGGTTGAACCCTTTACCTTGTCTGGGTATTTATCTATAATAGGGGGTTTTGTCATTTGATCTTTTTATTTTGTTACCCTTTGTTATGAGGTTATAATTTGATCCTGTTTCAGCTGGGGTTTTTGCACCACCTGTACTGAAATTTCCAAGCTGCAGTAATATATTTCATTTTAACATCTTAAAAAAAAAAAAAATCAGCCAAAGTTGTTGATGTAGATGTCATTTGCAAAGAAGCCTCCAATCCTTCATTTTGCTCAAATCTTCTAAACTCAAAGCCAGGAGGAGCAAAAGATGTAGATCTTGTCCACCTTGCACAATACATAATTGATGTGCTTAATAACAATTGGACTCACACATTTGACCTAATCAGGGACATGACTGAAATTGCTGAGAATGATACCGTAGCAGGCTATTATGATCGTTGTGCAAATGATTTTATGGATTATAGTATCGATACTAGGCTTAGGGTTGCAGAATTAAATTTACACATTGGTAAGTATCCAGCAATGGCTAAAGAGTCAGTTGATATTATTCATTACCTTCTTGATTGTATTCGTAATCTGCGTCAACATGATACCAGCCCTTTACTCAGTAATGGTCTAAAATGGCTTACGAATATTTTGGTGATCATTGACTTTTGATCCGAAATACTTGAAAAATAAATACAAAATTCCTTTTGTTTCCTTTATTGGAGTTAACCATCACTAACAATCTATTCTTTTTGGTTGTGCCTTGTTATGGGATGAAACTGTAGATTATTATTTTTGGTTGCTAAGTACTTGATCAGAAGCAACGGGCGGAGTTTATCAAGATGTTGCTATCACTAATGTTGTCGTGAGGGATTCCCAGAGGTTAATCATGATCATTATCGTATGTGGCATATTCATAAAAAATTTCACGAGTACTTGAGTCATATATATCATATGAACATAGTGAATTAATTTAAAAATTAAATTTACAATTGCATTCACAATGTATACCACTGTTGAATAATTTGACTATGACAGGGAAGCACTAATAAATAAATGTGTTACAAGATACTCAATGGGTAAAAATGATATACTCCATTCGACCAAAATGGATTTCTGCATGTACATCACAGCTTTTGTGCTGGAATGTCTACCACACAAAGGAGTGAAAGTATGAATAAGTGTAGATCTTGTCCACCTTGCACAATACACAATTGATGTGCTTGATGAAAATCTGGCCAACACATCTAATCTAATCACTAAATTGCAAAGTGGTAATAATCTTACAATTTATTTTAAATGTTCATTAGAAATCATTAGTGTCACCACTAAGCTTGTAGCTGCCCAATTAGAATTGACAATCGGACAATATCCAGCCATGGTAAAAGATGCAGCTGATGTTATGCAATCTCTTCTTGAATGTAGTGATGGTGTGGAAAAAAAATGAAACCAGCCCTTTACTTGCAAAGAATGTTGATGATCTTCGACAAGATGATCAAGTTCTTCAAATTATATTAAAATATTTAAATCTTGGATAATGAATTAGTTTCTTAGGAAGGGATAAATATTTGAAGTCAGGACCTGTTATCAAATGGTCAATAGTGCCATTTTATTCAATAAAAAAACCAGCCCTTCTCCATTTTTCAAATGTACTTTACATTTATTTTAAAGGAGTATTAACTTTACATATCATATATTTTGGCCAAGAACTCAAGTGCGTTTAGATGAGATGACACCATTCTATTCTAACTTAATTAAGATTTTGGGTTCGAATTCAGCATTGGATATGCAACAACGTTAAAACTCTTAAAAGAATTTTGTCGCCCATTTAAATCCCACAAAACTCAAGAGATTAGTCCCCGCAGTTGTGCGTGCGGAAGATACCCGATTTACAAACACACAAAAATATACTATGGCCAAGTGGAATTGAAGTTGGATTTTTTTTAACAAGGTTTCAAGGTTTTCCGTAAAAAAAAAAGGTCTCTTTGAGCATTGTGAATGAAAAAAAAATTGACTTAAAAAGGAGACCAATAAAAAATGATCAGCTAAATTTTCTAAAATATATCTTAACCTTCAAAAAAAAGTCAGTGAATATATATACTCCACTAGAAACATATCCAACAAAATAAATATTTTGTTCTTTCATATTTAAAAAGAACGTTGTTTGGATCAGAGTTGATCCAACACATTTGTAGCCCTACTAAAACTTTTAAGTGATATTTATTTTAGGTCAAATACCATTTTTTGTTCTTTTAGTTTGACAGAACTACTAAAGTAGTCCTTTAAGTTTCGAAAGTTTCAATTAGGTCATTTTAGTTCGACAAAATTCCCAAATTACTCATTTAAGTTTCAAAAGTTTCAAATAGGTCCTTTTAGTTTGACAGAATTCCAAAGTTAGTCCTTTAAGTTTCAAAAGTTTTAAATAGGTCCTTTTAGTTTATAAATTATTTCACTGTTACCCTTGCTATCAGTCTCTATTTAACTGATGCTGATGTAGCCGTTAAGTTGTTGATTTGGATCAAAATGTTGTCTTTTAAAAACTCGAGGGTGTCAAAACGCTACGTTTAATGGTCACAAATGATCATTTATAGTGCTAGAAAGATAACTATTTACAACAACAAATGTCTTTCTTGCACTATTAAATGACATTTATAGTGCTAGACTGATCATTTGTGAAGAATAAACGTAACGTTTTGACACCTTGAAACTTTTAAAAAGCAGCGTTTTGATCGAAGTTAACAACTTAACGGCTACATCAACATCAGTTAATTATTAATTGACAACAGGGGTAACGGTGAAATAGTTTAGCAACTAAAATGATCTATTTGAAACTTAAAGGACTGACATAAAAATTCTATCAAACTAAAAGGACCTAATTGAAACTTTCGAAACTTTAAATAACTAATTTGAGAATTTTGTCAAACTAAAAGGACCAAATATGATATTTGACTTTATATTTTACTATTATTTAGTTGAGTTGTGTATGAAAAAAAATCATAAGTTACACAACGCAAGATATATTCAAACTCAGATATTTATATTCAAAATAAAACACTTTTTTTAAGGTCAAAATAAAACACTTTGTCATCTGCATCAAGACAACTTGTTTCTTTAATTTTATGTATACCTCTGTGCTCACTATTATAAATAAAAAAACTATTTTTTAAGTTTATTTATTTAGTCAATATTATAGACTAAGATATATCAATTATACAATGAATTTAAAAATGATTTTTTAAGAGGTTATGCTTCAGACCATCTACTAACATAACTGTTGGAACAAAGGGTGTTTCTCAAAATCACCTCTTGAGTTTTGATGATAACAAGGTATTAAAAATTATCAATTGGATATGCTAAACAATTTATTCAAGTGTACAGGATCCAAAATCAAAGTACTATTCATAAAGATTCTGATTGAACAAGTCAAAGATCAAAAGAATTTTATTTGAAGCTTAGAGCGTCTGGAAGAATGCGTCTGAAGAAGTGCGTCTGAAGAAACGAGTCTGAAGATAGAGCTCCTGAAGACACGTCATCAGAAGCAAGGTCATCAGAAGCAATGGTCATCAGAAGCATCTCGCCAGAAGCTACTTCACCAGAGTTGACAAAGTACA
>Ga0315914_1000777_pt1 | contig 43419 bp, 15 predicted proteins | sample MpolenodulesMG_FD_203920 | JGI IMG/M metagenome (GOLD analysis project Ga0315914, IMG submission 203920) | Medicago polymorpha root nodule microbial communities from Los Angeles, California, United States - elongated nodules | ecosystem: Host-associated > Plants > Roots > Nodule | place: USA... | reverse complement strand
GCATGGAGGCCTCTATTGCTGTGTACCTGAAACATAGCCATACAACCCAGCATAACATAGACAAAACAAGAGAATTTAGGCCTAAACTACACACAAAACAAGCTGAAATGATGTTGTGTTTTACATGTTATCAATAATAAAGAACAAAATGTTACTGCTCCCGCAACACTCATGAATACTCGTAAAATTGAAATCTCCATAGTAACTTCCTTATTTTGATAAGTTTTTCCCCCAAAAAATAAATTGAAACGAAATATTAAGGACGTCAAATACCTTAATAGTAATAATACCTTCCTTATGTTCTTTTTTTTTTTTTTTGCACACGTCAAATAACTTCTAACATTATAATGCCCCTACTTTTGATTGTAAAAATGTCTCTATTTTTTTAATAATATTTTTTTGTTTTAAAATATCTGTATAAAAAGAAGTAAAAAAAATTCTTTTACTCATTCTTATACATTTCTTTGAAATAGAAACAAATTGTAAATTTTACAATTTGAAGTAAAAATAGCGAATGAAAATAAAAAAACGTTTTACTCAAACTAAACAGACTCTTGCCAATTGTGTGGAGTTTTTTTTTTTTTCATAGCTAAATCGGATTTTGTTTTCTACAGGTTTATGGTCACAAGTAACTGAGGGCAATAAACAATTTTGTCACTAATGTTTTGGATGGAAAGGGGTAATATTATATTAATAAAACATAATGTTCAATCATGTCCTGCACAAAATACACAAGTTGTTCATTCTATGATCAATACCATTAATATCTCTGTGTCTTGTTTTATCTTTTCATAAATCAAAATATTGTTTTAAATATTAGATTCTCCTTACAATTAATGAACCAAATCCCAAAAGTCTTTTGAGAGTAATGATCTTCACCAAATTTTGGTGAATATGAATATGACACTTCCTTGTAGCATTAGACTACTACTAGATATGAATTTGGATTTGCAATTCGTGCAATCATACAGTCATTTACATTGGTGATCGTTGGATCAAAATCAGACTATCCAGGTTTGAATGCATATTTAAATGTACTTTTCAAAATTGAAATTCCACTCTCGCAATGCAAACTGTCCGAATTGGATCAAGTGACCACCAACGTCCTGATTGTGTAAATGCGCGAATTGCTAACTATAGGAAATTGAAATTAGAATATTTATCGTGGGGACACATTGAGTGGACAATTGAGACCAATAAAAGAGAGTAAAGTGGTCATAGCACATTGGTGCTCTCATTTCTCAACATGCTTATAATGCTGCTACTCTTTTTGCCGACCCAACTTCCTTGTTGTATGTAACAATCCTTATTCCACAAGACAATAGTCCTTTTCATTCCCCTCCTTCACTCACACACAAACACATATATATACTCACAAGTCCCATAAGTCAAGTAATCTCAATTACTCTTAGAAAGCTAGCAAGTACCTATCTCTAACCTATTAGCCTAGCTTCTTATGCTTCATGGAACTTCAGTTAGGTCTGGCTCTACCCATTCATAGTTCCATTGAAGGATTCGATCCCTGCAACTCTGATTTAAATAATCACATTCGCTGTTCCAAAAATAAAAAGTACGTCAAAAACAAACGTAGCTTTGAAGAGTCTTTTGGAGATTTTTCAAAACCTTTGCCTCTATTAGTATGGAGTGGACAACCAAATGAGGAAGATGACCGCGGTGAAAAGAAGAATGGAACCATTCACACATCAAACAAGTAAGTTCATGCATGGATCAACCATGATTTTGACAAAGTCACAACGTGTCACCATAGCTTAGACAAAAGTTACACTTTCTAGCTTTGACAAAATCACGGTGCTACCTTGACTTCGTAAAATTTATCGTGATTATTACAAGTTAACATGCACTAAACTAGCTGCTAATGTGATTAATTTTTTTATTATGAATATCATTACACTTTTATATTTCATGTACATGTATAAATAGTGAAGGAGAAAACCATTTGGTGGGGTGGCCACCAATTAAATCATGGAGGAAGAAAGAATTTCATGATCAGCAGCTTCCTGAACATATAAGGATTGATAGGATTAACCAAGCTAATGAAAATCAAAATAGAAGATCTAAACCTTTGTATGTTAAGGTTAACATGGAAGGGGTTGGCATGGGAAGACAAATCAATTTGAGGCTTTACAACTCTTATCAGACTCTCAAAGATTCGTTGATTAGCATGTTTGTTAAATGTAAGTGTCTAGTGATATATTCATACTTCATGGTACCACTGCTTTTTAGCTTTTGGTATGAGTTGTGTTATTTGAACATCTATTTATATCTATTTATATATGACAACTTTTGAGACAACCAAAATTTTATAAAGAAAATGAGGTATTGACACAAAAATCAAAGCAATAGAGAGAAAGTAGAAGCATAAGAGAAATGATATTTGTACAACTATTCTGTGATAACTTTCTCTCTCATACTCACATGATGTTATTTTCCTCTCTCTTCCTTTTTCTCTCTCTATTGTTTTTGACTAATAAAAGGGAACTTCTACCGTACACCTCATAAATTGAGATGTACCGGTACTCCTGCTTCAAAAATTTATAATTTAACAATCATTTTATGAAATAAAGAGTTATTTATCAATATTTATATTTTATAAAACATCATTTTATAAGAAAAAAAACATCATTTCATTGTTTATAAGAATCATATTAAATTTTTAACATTTTCTTATAAAAAAAAATCAATATTCTTTGTTATATGTAACAAAAATTTTAAAAAAAGTAAATTTTATTTAGTCGACACTTTTGGTAAATAAGATTTAATTATTGTAATTGTTAATGATTGAAAACAATTATTTTTCTTCAAAAAACAATCCATTTTAATATTAATTTGATAGTTTGGTGTACCGGTACACTCAAATTTGTGAGTGTACCATAGAATTTGCCCTAATAAAAAGAGAGAAAAACAAGGTTGTCATCAAAGTTGTCATGAAATGGATGTACATATATCATTACTCTTTTAAGCATAATGTGAGTATGAGAGAGAAAGTTGTCACAAAAATTATCAAAAAATGGTTGTTCAAATATCATTTCTCTTTTTGGTATATTTAGTGGATTTGTTTTTTATTATTTTGAACAGGCCAAAATTTTGAGGAAACTGGAGCAAACTATACACTCGCATTTCAGAATAAACAAGGGGAGTGGATGCTTACAAGACATATAACATGGAAGTATGTGCTTGTTTTATATAAGTATTAATGCTACATAATTTCATTGACAAGTTTGTATCACATAAACTTATAAGTTATAACAATTACTCCCTCCGTCCCTCATAAACTTATAAGTTATAACATTACTCCCTCCGTCCTTTAATAGATGATCTATTTGATAATATACATTATTGATCTAACATACTTTGACTATATTTTTCTACAAATTCACAAAGATAAATAATATCATGTAAGATGTTTTTGGATTCGTCTCGATGAATATTTTTAAAATATTAAATTTTCATAATTTTTTTAGTAGAGAATTGAAGATATCAAAGATAAAACATATGCCTTGATACGTATGTTGGAGTCAACTAGGTCATCTAATATAGGACAGAGGGGAGTAATTATTTGGAGGAGCGAGAATTGAGAAATTTGGAATATGAAATATCATCATTATAGAAAGGTAAGGTGTCTAAATGAATATACAACTTTTTTTTGCAGATCCTTCATTGGTACGGTCCGACGTTTGGCTATATTGAGAATGAACAATGATATTTGAACAACCATTTGCTAACAACTTTTATGACAACCTTCTTTTTCTCTCTTCTCATTGGTCAAAAACAATGGAGAGAGAAAAAGGAAGAGAGAGAGTAAGAATATAACGTGAGTATGAAAGAGAAAGTTGTCAAAAAAAGATTCTACAGTTGATGAATGAAGAATGTAAGAGTACCTGACAATACTACTATATAGTTTGTACTTTAATGTTGTTGTACTTGGTTAGTAAAAAGTACTATTTGCTTCAATGCGTTACAGAGAGCATAAGCAAAATATAAGAAGTCAAATTAGTGAATTACAATTCACAAATAATTTGTAATAGTTTTAATTTTTTTTTACTTATAATAATATTGTAATTGTTCAACTACAAATAACCTTACCAAATTCTCAAATTTTAACATTTGCGAAATAATCTTATCATTTTATATAAAATGGCTTAATGGCACAAAACAATATGTTTCTTAACCGGAATTTGCCTATAATCATGAAATTGAGAGATTATTTAAGCACGTGTTAAGTAATCTGCATGATAACTTGAACCTATAATTAAGTAGTTGAGGGGGCTTACAAGTTAAGACGAGGTCGAGGTTGTACATAAATAAATTCTTTATGTCCAATCCCAACATTGTATTATTATCTTTCCTAAATAATATTTGAAGTATTTTGTGGCATAGCTACAAATCCAATCGGTTAAGTTCCAAGAATTTGAGATTCTTATAATGAAATTTATGGAGCATATTGCAAGAAGCTATGATTCAATTGCATGTTGATATATACTTCAGCTCAAAATGAAAAGAAAACATGGTGGACTGTAGTAGAATATTGTTTTTCCTTACTTGGTCTACTTTGTTTACTCTGTAGCTACCAGCATGAAGTAGTGTGGGAGTTGAAATAGGGTGGTGAAGTGTGATTTGTTTTTCTCTTCCATATTTCAAACAAATGGACTAAGAGTGTGTTTGTTTCAGCTTTGAAAATAAGAATACCATTTTTTACCCAACACAAAATACTCGCGTCCAACTAAAATTACAGCTTTACCCATGCGTTACTTAAGTAGTGCAGCGTGACTTAACTCACGCAGCGTGAGTTAAGTCACGCACTTTAATTTTTTTCTCAGTTTTGCATCGTATCTTCATTTTCAGTTTTCTTCATCTCCTACGGTTGGCTTTTCTACATCATGAATATTGTGCTTTTCTACATCAAGGCTTAGATCCAAAATTAAGCACAATGAAATCATCTTTTCCCCAAAACAAAGCTTCTTCACGATTGGCTTCTTCATGATTTTTGTTTGTGGCTATGCGGCTGACTCTCTTCTCACATGTGGCTTCTTCATGATTTTTGTGTTTGGCTTTTCTAACGGTAACCACAAATTCATGGATTAACAATCTAATATGTATTAAATTCAATATATTTCGATTTCATTATGTTAGTTTGATGAAAAGTTGCAAATCGTAACTCATATGGCTAACAAGATGGAGCGTGAGTTAAGTCACGTTAGGTTTATAACCTGCGTGAGTTAACTCACGCATGGGTATTTTGGAAAGTTCAGCTGGGTGCGAGTGTTTTGTGCTGGGTAAAGAGCAGTAATCTAAAAAAAAAAAAATAGACTTTGGGTTAAAAGAATTTATAGATTTTTTAAAAAAATCCAAAGCTATTTCTGTTTATTTACTAACATAAAATAATTTTTTTTAAGATTTGAAGCTTTTACACTTGAGTTCCTTGTATTTAGAAAGAAAAAAAAAATTTAAAAGCTACTTGAAATAGCTTTTCAATTTGAAGCTAAAAATAAAAATTTTAACAAAATGGATTTTTTAAAAATCTGAAACAAACACTAAAAAATAGATTTTTTTTTCAAAAAAATTCCAAACAAACAGGCCCTACGTGTTAGGTATTTGTTTAGCTTAAGTTAATACTTTCATGAAGCATGCAAAGCCTGAATATGTTGAAAAACCTTAAAAGAGAAAGGTAAACTTTTGAAGGTAGCGATTAGATTACTGATGCTTTTATTAAGGTTTTTCATTTTGTTCATGGAGAGGAAGCCAAAAGTCACTAAGGTCTTGAACAATGTGAAATAGCTTACTATACTCATGACAAGAATTTGTGATTCATGAGCTTTGAGCCTTAGACTCATCCACACAACTTGTAATCATATTGTATTTATATGAGAATCCTCCCAAGAGAGAATACACAATTTCAGGGAGATATAAGAAGTCGCCAAGAATAAGAACACACAATTTCCTATTCGTGACTATTTGATCTTCTCCTTTTCTTCCGATTTTATTAAAATGGACTCAAACTTTACTTTATGCGTGACTATTTGATTTAGTAGGACTTGAGACAATTATAAACATTTCATATGCATCGTTCTAAACATTTAAGAACAATTTAAGATGGTTTAGTGGACATTCACATATAAGGACAATTTCTACTTAGGGTGGAACAATTCTTAATACAATTTTGACAATCAATAGATTAAGAACCAGAATATATTTTCCACGTTGGAGTGAAAATTAGTTAGCGTTCTTAAATCTCATATGGCCGTTGTGGGGCAACTTAAAAGCATGAATTTGGTTTTAGTTTTTAGGGTGCATTATGCTTATCCCTCCAGATTGTGAAGTGGTACTAGTAGTGCTAGTTTGAATTCAATTTAAGGATAACTTATGTAGGAGAAACTGAAATGTGCTTCTTTGAAGTGGTTCATCCATCAAACTCGAGAATAAAATCTTGTCATGCTTTGCTTATATTTCTTAAAGTCGTATTTGAGAATGACATCTTATCTTATCTAATCTTATCACTTTACATTAATTCAATTTTACTAACAAAACAATAATCATCTAAATGGATTTTTTTTCTTCGTATTAGAAATCGTGGTTGAGTCTAACACAACCCCACAAAACCGGCTTGTGAGGTGAGGATTGCCCCCACTTATAAACAAATTGTCAGACCAACTCCTAACCGATGTGAGACTCTTAATACTTCGTGCCTAGTCAAACATTAATAGTTTAACCAAGTGAGTTGTAGGGTGTGGGTGAAGTAGTCGGTGCTACGTAAAGGACCAGCAATGAATTAATTAGACCCATCATACTTTAGGGGTCCTACTAGTTGAGTTTGTATCCTTCACTGCACGGGAACTATACAGAACTGGAATGAGTTGTTTCATTCCATTGCTCGTGCGGGGTTCAGTGAATAGCAATTTAGCATATTTGCCATTTGCACAGCACCATCACGTTCACGTGGACTTCACAAGTCTATACTTTGCCAAGCACTACATTGTGTTGTATTGGTAACCCTACACTTGTATTTTTGGACCACATACACACCTAACTACACAATATACTCCTATATCGCAAGTTGATGCATGCTTTGTGGAGTACATTTCAGTTTCACCTTTTCGGTTTCTCTGATTAATTAACATTGTAATTATAAACAAATACTCATTAATTAAATATCTTGAAATGTTTGACGGACATTAGCCTACATATCTGCTTAAACTTAGTGATCTGTCTGTGCCTTGTTTTTCTTTACATGAATCAATATATATTGTTTTAAAGATTAGATTCTTCTTACTTTTAATGAACTCAGTCCCAAAAGTCTTTTCAGAGTAATGATCTTCACCATATTAAGGAGATTATGAATATGACAAGTTCCTTACTACATTATACTAATTATGATAAACAATGAATATGAAGAAGGCTATAGACAAGTGTTAGGTTTTTATATTGACTTTAAATCATCTTTATAAAATTGACTTATATAAGGTGATGGTGTCACATTATTAACTCTTTTCATTATTGAGATTGGTACAAAATAACATAATAATTTGGTGGATAACCTGAATGGATAGTCTGATATCATAGTAAGTTTTTATATTCTAATTCATTCTTGCAAAACAAACACGCAAGAGATCATTAGACTGTAAAAAAAAAAAGATAATTGAGACCATTAGACCAATAAAAAGAAAGTGAGTGATGGCCATATCACATTGGTGCTGGGTTCTAAACTAGCTTATAATGCTGCTACTCTTTTTGCCAACCCAACTTCTGTGTTGTCTATAACAATCCTTGTTCCACAAGACAATGGTCCTTTTCATTCCCCTCCTTCACTCACACACAAACACACACACACACGTGTGTGTGTGTGTGTGTGTCACAAGTCCCAAAAGTCAAGTAATCTCAATTAAGAAAACTAACTAGTACCTATCTCTAACTTTGAATTTTCCAATATATTGTTCTCATTTGCCTATTGTGTACTATAGTTTATTAGCCTAATTAATTAGCTAGCTTCTTATGCTTCATGGAGCCTCAACTAGGTCTGTCTCTACCAATTCATAGTTCCATTCAGGGATTTGATCCTTACAACCCTGGTATACTTAATCACAATGGCTGTTCTGAAAACAGTAAGCATGACAAAAACAAGCGTACCTTTGAAGAGTCCTTTGGAAACTTTTTGAAATCTTAGCCTTTATTAGTATGGAGTGGACAGCCAAATGAAGATGACCACAATGAAAAGATGAATAGAAACATTCACTCATCAAATAAGCAAGTAGATTCTTGACTTTTATCTTTTCCATGTCCACCTAGCCCTAGTAAGTGTTATGGATCACCGGTGAATTTGGCAGAAGAATCTTGGTCTGTCACTATGAATTTGACAAAAGTTACGCTTCAACAAATTAAGTGGTGTTTGATTTCGTAAAACTGGCTGTGGTTCTAAACATGTACTAAAATTCAGGACTGGACCTTGGGGTGTGCAAACCGCTCAATGGAACTGGGTCTCCACAAGGGATGAGCCTAAAAAAAAAAATTATAGCTCAATATTACTATTAAGTGTTAGGTGAGTGTCTTTTTGGGAGGGTGGTTTGAGGTTACTCGTGTATACGGTAATGATTTCCACCTTTGAGTGTACCGCATATATACAACACCTTGTATTTATCTTTTAAATTTTTTAAATAGAACATTGTTTTTTTAAAAAAATACATTTTTATTTTATTACGGATCTCTTTTCATTTACAGAACCGAGCCTCCAGATTCGTAGGAATGGCCCTACTAAAATTATCCGGTAATTCGATTAAAAATATTGATTGTGTATATTATTAGACTTTTTTTTAAAAAAGAATTATACTTTTATATTTGATGTACATGTAAGAACAGGGAAGGACAAAGCCATTTGGTAGGGTGGTACCGATTAAATCATGGAGGAAAAAAGAACTGCATGATCAGCAACATCCTGATTATATCAGGATTAATAGTATTAACCAAGCTAATGAAGTTCAATTTGAGGCTTTACAACTCTTATCACACTCTCAAAAACTCCTTAATTAACATGTTTATTAAATGTGAGTACTGCCAAGTGATTTGAATCATAGTACCATGACTCTTTATTTTGTCTTTTCGTCTGATTTTGCACAGGTATATTTAGTGGTTTTGATTTTTGTATAGACCAAAATTTGAAGGAAGTTGGAGCAAATTATACACTCACATTTCAAAATAAGCTAGGGGATTGGCTGCATGGAAAAAAAACTCCAATTTTCTACACAAAGACACTAAACGGCTGTGAAAACTTTAGTGGTTAAATAAAAACCTTTATGATCCTTAACAAAAATTTGCCTATAATCATGAAGTTGAAATTATTTAACACAAATGTTAGTTAATCTGCATGATGACTAAATTGAACACATAATTAAGTAGTCAATGGGGCTTTCAAAGATGAGGTTGGAGCTGGTCAAAAAGAATTTGATTCCTTGTTGTGATATTAAAATCTTTGACTATATATCAACCTTGTGATATTCACATTATCGGAATTTGACACCACACTAGGTAAATGTATCAAAGTGGGTTTAAATAGAAAGAATAAAATGCTTTAAATTGGAAGATGGTTTTAACGCAACAACAATCAAATAATTGTAAATGTTCAGTTATAAAATTTGTGTATTTATGCTATATATAAAAGAAAACATCTCCTTTCAGCTCTTTTGGACTGATTTTTCCTTTTTAAAAATGTTCTCAATTTTCAATACAAATAACACATGTAACAAATAAATAAGAATAAATTTAATATTAAAATAAAAGTGCCAAACACAAATGTCCTATTTTTTTCATTTATCATTTAAAAAGTGTAGCAAACTAGATGAATGTATTTGTACTTTCTTTTTCATTATCCAAATTATACCCTTATTGTTGGTGTCATTAAAAAAAATAAAGATTTAGATTATATTTTTTTGTTATATCGTTGGTTTCATTGAAATAGATAATTATGGTTAGTTCAATTTGTTATGTGAAAACAAAAAACATATTATATTTTTTATTTTTAATCAAAATTAAAATTTCATAAAAGATACGATGATCATTTTTAGACGTTAATGCAAGATGGTCTTTTCCCTAGTTGATATAAGCCAAGCCACCAAAAACAAAAAACACATTATGTGCTTGTTTTTGTTTAAAGGTTAGGGTTTTGGAAATAGTGCAGCTTCCAGAATGATTCGCTCCAATGGCGTTAGGCTTCTTTCATCTCATCTCATCCGTGACACCTGCAAATCCGTATGCAATCTTTCTCTCACGCTCCTTAATCCTTCCATTTTATTTTCTGCTTATCTTTTTCATTGGTGAATTTCAGATATATGAAGGAGTGTTCCATAGGACATTGGATTCTGGACTTTGGACTCTTTCCAGAGTTATCGGTGGAGGACATGGTACTTGTTATTCACCCTTTTCATTTTCTAAACATATATGATTTACCCTGCTAATCTATTCTCGTCTTTCGCAATTGCAGTTGGACATGGCGCTAATTTCTACAACCCGATGCTACCAAACACATCAATCTGTGGCTCAGGTATTAATCATAAAACATAAATGCATTAGAGTAGTTGTAGTAAGGCTTTGAAGTTCATGTATGCTAGTATTAATTACTTTCTTTTAGTAATTATATATGCTTGATTATTGACTTTTATTTTCCCCTTTCAGCATCACTGTCAATAGACAGCAATTATGCCGCGTTTGAAGATTGGTGCAAACGCCGTGGTACAACATTCTCCTCCGAGGAAGATAAACACTGCATGTTCAAAGCTTACCGTTACATTTATATCTACAATGGCCGCCAGTATTGTTTCGGTTATAGCCCTATAAAGTCTCGCAAAGATTGCAAAAATCACGATCCGAAGTTTGGAAGACATGGAGACCCTAAAGTGATGTACAAAAAACCAAGGTGCACAACTCTTCTCTTTTATTCAATGTAGAGGATGCACTTAGAAACTTGCAAAACATTGAAGTTTGCTTTCCTAATTTCTTATAGTGCTGGTGACTTTAAGTTAAAGTTCTGTAGTCAGAGCAGTAATTTCTCTGGTATTAAATCAAACATAAATCACGGTTTATAAGGATTCTAAGCTCTCCTTCTTTAACATCAAGTGTTGTGTTGTGTGTCATTGCCACAATTTATCATGTTTTATCAACATACTTCTTTTTTGTGTTTTGGTCATATAACATGTTTATTCTATTATTTGAGTGGTTTGTGTTCCAAACACACTGATGCAGACCTCAAATCAGAGAACTAATAAAACAAGCAATAACCACCAATGAGTAGAAATAGTGTTGGTATTAGAAATTGAAAATGCAGATGGGATCACACTCCCAATCCACCCCAGAGCTGAGCTCCACAGAGAGATTACAATTCTCTGCCTAACAAACCACACCCTCTCACATTAGCCCTACTGCCACATCAGCAGTGCTACTTCCCCGTTTCTCCTCACGTAGACTTTTCACACATTAGGTCCAATTTTCTGGCCCAATATCATTGTGTTCCTTTCAATCACTGTGTTTATAAAGCTTGCCATAATTGCACGCCAAAATACTCTGAGCTATAACTTATCACCATTTTGCCTATTTTACCTTTCACATGTACTTTGTCCTTGTATTAAGGTTGCTACTAAATATTTTTGTCCTGACTACTAAAATTAAGGTTGTTTCGACGTGGACCTCGGGCTGCCCAATATTGAACCTGGCGGCAAGTTGTTACCTAACAATGGAGACCCTATAATAATGTAAGACTGAATGATCATTTTCACGTTTTTCTGTTTTATTTCTTTCTGTTCTATCTTCTTATTATGGTGGCTTTAAGTTAAAGTTATGTAGTAAGAGTAGTAATATGCCATGTGTGGGATAAAATCATGATTATGGTATCAAAACTCACTTGAGTTGGTTTTATGGTGTTGGCTTGGGACTTCGGAGTGTGCTCCTCTCGAGTTCAATTCTCTCTGGTGCTAATTTTGGTGGGCTAGTTTGCCTTATTCAAAATAAAAAATAAATCAACCTTGGAGTTTGGAATGGTGAAGAGCTAATGAGCTGGAATTCTATGGTCTCCTTTAGTAATGCAGTGTTGTGTGTCATTGCCACAATTTGTTATGTTTTATCAACATATTTCGTTTTATTTTGGTCATATAACATGTTATTCTATCATTCGACTGTTTTGTGTGCTATTCACTATGTTTATAAAGATTGCCATAGCTTAAGAGATAGATTGTTTTTTCTGTATAGCTTTGTTCTCTGTAAACTGTATGTGATGATTTTATATTTCTAGATGTTTATCTTCATTTTGGGAGATATATGTATCAGAACACTTGGTTCTTATTGGGTTTCATTGCATATATTTACCTTTTATACATGCCTCATCTTTGGGGCACATTTAACATAACCTTTGGTGCTTGATCGAAGTTTTAAGTCTGTGTTGTTTTAAAACCATTATTTATATCCTCCCCATTGTAATTTCCTTCTCTCTGACAGTATTTTTTTATTTATTTTGTATTGTGACTTGCAGGAAGATATAAACCATCTTGGGCAACGGCAACATTGTTATCTTGTCAAGGTTATATAGGTTATGTATCTTAGTGGATCAATGAGCTAGCACTGACTTTTAGTTTACGAATTTATTTGTGTAATTTGATATGAAGAAAAAGATATAGATCAATTTTATATTTATGATTGGCTACTCAAGAGTTTCATATGATTTCTCCATGATTGATCAGAATCATGTCACAAGTAGCTGCGTCCACAAATTTTTTACACTAATGTTTGGCTAGGAAGGGATTCCATTAAAAAAAAATCTAGATGTTCGTTCAATCATGTCATATACAAATACAGGTTGTTCCATTTCATAAAGTGATGGTGTCACATTTTATAAACTCTTTTCACTATTGAAATTGGTGGTAAATAATTTTATAATTTAGTGGATAACCTAAATGGATAGAGTCTGATACATATTAAGTTTTTATATTCTAATTCATTCTTACATAACAAGCTCGCAAGAGAGAATATGTATTGGTGGGAACACGTTGGTTGGACAATTGAGACCATTAGACCAATAAAAGAAAGTGAGTGATGGCCGTAGCACATTGTTGCTCTCATTTCTCAACAAGCTTATAATGCTGCTACTCTTTTTGCCGACCCAACTTCTATGTTGTCTGTAACAATCCTTGTTCCACAAGACAAAGACAATGGTCCTTTTCATTCCCCTCCTTCACTCACACACAAACGCGCATTACGCGCCCACACACACATATACTCACAGGTCCTAAAAGTCGAGTGATCTCAATTACTCAGAAAACTAGCTAGTAGTATCTATCTATAACTTTGAAATTTTCCAATGTATTTGTTCTTCTTTGGAGTAATTAGGTAGCTTCTCTTATGCTTCACGGAGCTTTAACTAGGTCTCTCTCAACCAATTCATAGTTCCATTACAACCCTGGTTAATTTATGAATGATTCTATACTTAACACCATTGTTAAACCCATTGGATCTACAATCACCTCAAAAAAATTTAACTTATACTTCTCTTACGGATTTGGATTGCATTTGTCTGTCGGATCATGATTGGATGGTCCAAATTCAAAGCGGGTTTAAATAAAAAGAATAAACTGCTTTAATAATGGTAATGTATCAAATAGAACAATGGAGAAGCAGTCCCAACGCGAAACGACAATGAAAATGATTAAAAATGGAAGATGGTTTTGCTGCAACAAGCCAACAACAATCAAATAGCTGACAAAAAAATTGTGAATTATGACGGAAGTTATAAGAATTATGACACCTGTATGTTACTACAAAAGACCTTGTTGGGATTAATTCAGCTGGTTCTAGTTCAAATCCATCCTCATTGGTGACAAGTTTAAGCAGCTCAAGAGAAGCTTGCCCTGCTAAAACCGATCCCTCTCCACTCTTCCCTAAGTCTTCAATGAAAACAAAGTTTGCTACTGGTATTTACAACACAAATGAAAGAAAAAGATTTGTCTCACGTACAAGTAATCCACCATTCACCAGAATAAGCAAAGTTAAAGATTAAAGCTAGACTAACTGAGCAAACACACATCAAGTGTTTCCAAATAAAATTTTAATTTTGATAAATGAATTTTAATTTTCTGCATAACTCTGTAAGGCTTGTATGCGAAGCTAAGGCAGCTACTATTGAAAGTTCTTATTTTGCCGAACTCAAGAAGAAAACCGGTCTTTACGTTGAAAACTGTAAGTCACGAAGAAGTTCTTATTTCTTGGAATTTAAAGATGATTTGAATGGTCAATTTGAAAGGACTGATTGGAGAACACCTCAAAAAATAGGGCATTTAATAGGTACTTGTGATGGCATATTGCTGCTTTCGAATATTTGTAGAGAAATTGTCGTTGTGAACCCCAATCTTGAAGTGTGAATTCCTCCTTTTCCCATTTCCATTGTATAGTAGTTAGCTGTCAATGTACTATAACATGTGTTCCTCGCCCTGCAAAATACGTGCTTTTGGTTTCAGATGCTTTATAGTATGTTTTCTATGTGCTAAGAATTGGAATAGATAACTCATGCAAAGAGAGAGGTAGAAAAAGGCTCCCCTTAATTGGTGTTTGTTATGGAAACCACTTTATGGAGGAGGAGGAAATGATCTTTACTGGATAACAAGAGAGAAAGTGATTGTGATGGATGTTGACAAGGAAATTATTGTACAAGAATATGCACTTCCTTCACACTAACAGTCTAGTGTCATTGTCAATAATTTCCTTATCAACATTCATCACAATCACTTCCTCTCTTGTTATCGAGTAAATATTATTTCCTCCACTATAAAGTGATTTCCTTAGCAAACACCAATTAAGAGAGCTTCTTTTCTACCTATCTTTTTCCATGAGTTATCTATTCCAATTCTTAGCACATAGAAAACATACTAGAAAGCACCTGAAACCAAACGGACGTCTACAAGGAAAAGCTTGAATTTCGCAGTGTGAGGAACACGGGTTATAGTGCATTGACAACTAACTACTATACAATGCTAAGAAATGGGAAAAGGATGAATTCTAAGCCAACACTTCAAGATGGGGTTCACAACAATAATTTCTCTACAAATATTTGAATTGGCCATTCAAATCATCTTTGAATTCCAAGAAATAAGAACTTCTTCGTGACTTGCCGTTTTCAACGTAAAGTCCGGTTTTCTTCGTGAGTTCAGCAAAATAAGAGCTTCTAATAGTAGCAGCGCAAGCTTTGCATACAAGCGAGTTGAGAGGAACCAAAGTAAAGATACAAAACAACAAGTCTTCAGGGAGAAGCAGCTTTGAAATCACTTTACAACTCTTGGTACTATTTAAATTTTGGTTCATATTCTTCTTGGCAAGATCATGTGACAAAGAGTCTGAATCACAGCCACAACACTTTATGGATTTAATTCTATGGCCTCTATGTCTATCCATTAGTAATTAATGTTATCCTTCTTCAATCATTGCATATAGTATAAGCCACAACAAAAACGTTAGTTAAACCATCAATTATATAAGAGTTAAATATGTTTCAATTGTTTTGACCCTTGAGAATGACGAAAAGCATTAAGAATGCAGATTGTAATTTATAAGGTCTGAAAAAATAGGTTGTGACTTGTGAGAATAAAATAAAATTAGAGAAAAGGGATTTCAGATAAAGCAAATTATTTGGTTTTTGATTGTTACCTGAATTGCATGATGGTGATAAATATTAAGAATGATATATGTGATATAATTCTATGAGAGATGAATAACAACATTGAAGAAGAGTGAGTGAGTAATAATACCTAATGAAGAATTGTTTAATGGAGACGAAAGAAGCTTCCCCACTGCCGCCGTCGTAGTCTGCGTTTTTCTATTACTGCTTCTAGCACAAGAGACAAGGGAAATAATCTCTTTGTATTGTTTTTATCCTATTTTGTTTTGTCTGTTGCTTTGCGGTTGGGTTCAAACGGCCAAGCCCGTTATGTTAGAGTAATGTTCTATAGACACGTATCAATTACTCACAAGCACCTACCATTTGTTATAATCACTTATTAAATTGGTTCTCAGAATAATAGTTTTTTTAAACAAGTCCTCTAATCAGTATCGTTGAAGGTTTTTTGGATAATTTGAGGTGGCTGTGAGTAATTGCTATATGTCTAAAGAGCAATTTCTCTTATGTGAGCGGCAGGGGCAGGGGCTTTAATCCCAGTAATTGGCAGTCCCAAAATTGCAACCACATCGAGAAGAGAATGAGTCGTCATCCCCCAAGGAAAGATGAAAAGATAGGAGTTAATTCATTGGACAATATGATAAGAATTTGAATAAATGTTCCATTAGGATAACAATTCTCATCTTTGACGACATGATTAGGTCATAAAGACCCCGTCTTTTCCAAGTTTCGCCCTTGGAGAGCAGAATCTGCATGTTCAAAGATTAAGAGTAACATTCTCGCATATAATAGCTTTGGGTTTGGGAAGGGACGAAAGATTCATATTGAGAGTATTCAAAGAAAATCAGGGAAATATAAGCATGATAGAGAGGAAGACATCGACTAAAACAATGTTTCTATATTTTGGTAGTCTAAAAAAATAAATAGCGATGAATTAACCTATTCTTTTTGTTTGTCTGTTGAAAAGTTTCTACCATATGGTGAATATAAAAACCAACTTCATTTGTTCCAAAAGAAAAAAGAAAAACAATTTCACCTGATAAAGGATAGTCTACAACCATGAAAGGGATAAATCCCTTAACATTTGGAATTAATCCTTTTCGATTAAATGTTGGAAATCGGTTGTGTTCCTTATTTCAGTTGGGAAATTATTGATTGAATTCTTGGAAAGAATCTGTGTTCTTTTTTCTTGTTGAAAATTTAAAATGCAAGAGTGATAAAATCATAAAAGTGCTTCAGAAAAATCAAACCATAATTTTCAGAAAAAAAGATAAAACCATGAATTTATTAAAAATACGATCACGGTGGGACTCGAACCCACAATCTCCCGCTCCGGAGGCGAGCGCCTTATCCATTAGGCCACGCGACCTTTTCTGTATGTATTTCGTTATATAGTAATTAACTATAATATTATCAATACAACAATTATATGATTTCATTTGGGGTTATGTCTATGCCAAAGTTGCTCATTATATACTTCGCTCAGAGGAGTATTCCTCCTTTTTTTTTGTTTTGAGGGAAGAGGAGTATTCCTCCTCTTTACTCTATTTTTTTAATCACACATTTTATTTTCTTTTTGTCAAGTAATTTAATGGCGAAAATTCATCTTTAAGGTAGATAAGTGTGACACAACAACATAATCAAATGTTATATTTAATTGTAGAGTTGAAGAAAAAAAGTCAACAACCAAAGTAAAATACTCTTCTTCACAATATACATAGTATGACTGACTAATTATACGGTGGAATTTTCTAAATAGAGGAGAGAAAAACTTGAAAGAACAAAATGTTTTCCATAATTTATGATAAAAAATTTAGTTTTTTATTACTAGAATATGTTAAAAATCCATATACCTATAAATTCATTTCGAACAATTGCACCTTCTCAAATTGTTTCTTTTTAAGAACCAAAAAGATTTGTGTCAAAATATTCATTTTAAGATATTTATTTTAAACTCGTTAATTTATTGAATGAAATACATATGATGTGACCCAAATGTATTTTATAAAAAAATAAAATTTATTCATAATTAACTTTGTGCTAAATATACTCTTGCTCAATCTTATTATATTATATGTTTAGTTTAAAATATTTATCAATCTCGAATTATTTATCATTTTATAATATCAATAGATTATTTATTACTTTTTCCAATGTTACATTTGTTAAAAAATAAATAAAATAAAAGATATTTTAGTTTTAATCGCATTAAAATTCAGTAAACTAATTATTTAAAAAAATGCAAATGTCAAATGAGACACACAATTAAAAAAAAATTAAGTTTTAGCAAAAACTAAAAATGCATAATACTAGTATTTTTTTGGATGAAAATATTTAGAAGTTCCATTTTATAAGGACAAAACTATATTTACTCTACAATTTTTTTTTTTGTACAATGTTTACCCTACAATTTACTTAGTTACAAAAAAAAATACACATTCCTATTTTGGGGTCAATGAGATTTGTTTGACGCAGCTGAATTTTCTTTTTGACTTAGACGACGAAAGAAAACGGTTGGAACCGGTCAATGAAGCATTGCAGAGCATGCGTTGGATCAATGATTCAACAGCTGGTTAAACGATCCTGACTTCATAGTCAATTATTCTAGATGCACCTCTTCTCTTCATAATGAGCTGTTTATATAGGAAAAGAAAGCAAAAAAAAAAAAAAAATGTCCTCCTGTGTTTATAGCTGGCACTCGCAAGTAGGCAATGCTGTATCACAATGTATGCAAGGAAATACAGATAAAGTCATCGACCAAAATTTAAATTAAAAACCAACTATTTTTTTAAGCAAAGAAAAACATAATATTAGTTAAATGGAATGAAAGTACAAAAAGTTTCAAGCATGAACCTCACCCAACAACCACATATTCAGCCTAAAATAATTGTCAAGTAAAGTTGAATATTTCTTTTCTTTCGTAATGACTTAGTCTTTATTCATTTTACACATATTAAAAAATAAAAGAAAAAGAAAAATTGTTTTGAATATCTTGTCAAATATTGATGCATTTCTCATTATCATAAATGTATAGTAAAATATATTAAATTGAATATTAATTAGAGTTATAATTAAAAAAATGTAATTAATATTAAATTGAAAAATGAAATGTATCAATTTTTTTGAGACATTTTTTTTTTTACAAATGACTAAGTTATTATGGAATGAAGGGAGTACGTATATAGGGTTTGTCTAACATTTACAATGTTGCACATCTTAAAGGAACTAAAACTACAATTATTAATTAAAAAAGTTATATATTTAATATAAAATGCATAAGTTCCGATTCAAATTTACTACTTTAAACATCTTAACATGTGCAAATCTGCACATGATGGAAAAATTCATGTATTATTTCACCCAAAATAATAGTTTTATTTGCCCAAAATAAACGTGTCAAAAAATTTGTCCAATATAGTTACTATGTATTATTTCACCTGAAATAACAGTTTTATTTGTCTAGTTTTATTAGTCCAAGTCCATCTGTAACCTTAAAAGTTGTTAATCGGAATCAAATAAGCCACCAACTTTTACTATCATTTCATTCTTATATACATCATTCATAAAGAAAGAAAAAAATAAAAATTAGAAAAAATTTGATGTGGCTATCGTCCAATCCATAATTACAAACGATAATTTCCTTCCTTCAAAAAAAAAATGATTACAAACGATAATAACAAAATTTGTGGTAAAAACTACAAACTGAACCAAAATTCAATTTAATGAAACCATATGCGTGGGAGAATACACATCACAAGTACAAGCGAATGGACATAATCATAGGAACGAAATCATATTGCAAAAGAAAAAAAAATGTAAACATCTCAAACATCTAAACAAACCATAGATAAGTTTAAACTCATCTTTAAAAGAGAGTATGAAAAATGTCAAGTTTGTTTAGATTAATGAGTTAACCTGAAGCTGTCTTATTTGCCTTACAGAATTTGAGCCTATCATACACGAAGAAATCGTGGCTGATAGAAGGAGCATCCCTTGCACTTTGAATATCTTGAAGAAAAATAATCTCTTGCACCTTGATCAAGATACCTGAGAATGTCTCCGCAAAATTTCGTACTTATTGAATCCAATTTAATTCTATCCAAATGAATCTTAACAAATTAAATCAATCTGAAATCAAATTTAAATAAAAAATAAAAATAACAACAATACCAGCTGACAAAATATTGTTTATATTACAAGCTTAATTGTTTTTTTGGTAACAGAGATAAATTATGATCCGTTCCTCTATCGGTAGTAAATTATGTTACTCGTTAAAAAAGACGGCAAGCTACTTATCTTAAAAATAATAATAATACGTACTTAATTAATTACTAAATTGAGATATGTGATGTATGGAGTCCAATAATGAGTATAAAAAAGTCGAATAAAGCTAACCATATCAAACAAAATCCTTACATTGATTTTTTTACCGTAAATACCGAACATTTGATATTTACCCTCCCACCGACGCCCCCACAAACGGGACCTACCTAACAACCGGAACATCCGGTTCCCGTGTCCGCATCAAAACAGGAAGAATGAAAATCAGAAACCGAGTCCACATCACCGTGAACCGTACGCGTCGTATACAAACCCACCCTCCTTATTCTTTTCTTCAGACACCTATCTCTCCGGTAACTAGCTGCCAACAACAACAATAACAGTATCTTTATTTGTTTCAGCTTTTTCATTTTCTTTCTCTTCTCTCTCCCAATTCCCATAGATCTGAAAACACTGTTCGCACCCCACCTTTGACCTTTCAACTCTTTTCTTCATTGGTCCTTCTTTTCTTAAATCTAGATCCGGATCAATCTTACCGGAGCTTAGCTAGCTCCATACCCGTGCGTGGATCTAGGAAGTAAGAAAGGTAAGCTTTAAGGATCTATTAATATTTGAATTGAAACGGTTATTAGGGTTTTGAATTTCTACTTTTAGAAAATTCACTTCATTTCATTTCATTCAATTCTGTTATAACCGTTTCATTCATCATCATCATCATCATCATAATCGTAGCAGCTCAGTCTTAAAAGATGACTTCGAGCACAATCCGAAAAGCGATTGGTGCGGTGAAGGATCAGACCAGTATTGGAATAGCAAAAGTCGCAAGCAACATGGCGCCGGAATTGGAGGTGGCGATTGTGAAAGCGACGGGTCATGACGAAGATCCAGCCAGTGAGAAGTATATAAGAGAGATCTTGAACTTGATGTCTTACTCGCGTGGTTATGTTAACGCGTGTGTTTCAGCTGTGTCCAAGCGATTGGGGAAGACGCGTGATTGGATTGTTGCTTTGAAAGCTCTTATACTTGTTCATCGTCTAATGAATGATGGAACACCGATTTTCCAGGAAGAGATTATGTATGCTACAAGGAGAGGGACGAGGTTGTTGAATATGTCTGATTTTAGAGATGAGGCTCATTCAAGTTCTTGGGATCATTCTGCTTTTGTTAGGACTTATGCTTTGTATCTTGATCAGAGGCTTGAGTTGATGTTGTTTGATAGAAAAGCTGGTAGTGTTGGTGTTGGTGGGGATGAGAGGTTTGGTGGGAGAGAAAATAATTTCAGGTCGCCGCCCAATGAGTATGAGTATGGAGGTGGACAATATAGAGGGGAAGGTGGGATGAGGAAGACGAGGTCGTATGGTGATGTGAATGAAGCGTCAGGAAATGACGATAGAAGGATTGTTACTGTGACCCCTTTGAGAGATATGAAGCCCGAGAGGATTTTCGGGAAGATGAGTCATTTGCAGAGGCTTTTGGATCGTTTCTTGGCTTGTAGGCCAACTGGGTTGGCTAAGAACAATAGGATGATTTTGATTGCTTTGTATCCGTTGGTTAAGGAGAGTTTTCAGTTGTATGCTGATATATGTGAGGTTTTGGCAGTGTTGCTTGACAAATTCTTTGATATGGAGTATCCTGATTGTGTGAAGGCCTTTGATGCTTATGCAAGTGCTGCTAAACAGATTGATGAACTTGTGGCGTTTTACAATTGGTGTAAAGAAAGTGGTTTGGCGAGATCCTCCGAGTATCCAGAAGTTCAGAGAATTACTAGTAAGTTGTTGGAGACGCTGGAGGAGTTTGTGAGGGATAGGGCTAAGAGGCCAAAGAGTCCAGAGAGGAAAGAGGAAGCTCCTAAGCTGGAAGTCCAAGAGGAGGAGCCGGTTCCGGATATGAACGAGATCAAGGCACTGCCTGCACCTGAGAATTATACCCCACCTCCTCCACCAGAGCCTGAGCCTGAGCCAAAGCCGCAGTTTACGGAAGACTTGGTGAATCTGAGAGAGGATGCAGTCACTGCAGACGATCAGGGTAATAGATTTGCTTTGGCACTCTTTGCTGGTGCACCGGCTAATAATAATGCAAATGGATCATGGGAAGCCTTTCCATCAAATGGACAGCCAGAAGTAACTTCAGCTTGGCAAACCCCTGCCGCTGAACCTGGGAAAGCGGATTGGGAATTGGCATTGGTTGAGACAGCCAGCAATTTATCACGGCAGAAGAATGCTTTAGGTGGTGGGCTTGATCCCTTATTGTTGAATGGCATGTATGATCAAGGAATGGTGAGGCAGCATGTGAGCACTTCTCAACTTAGTGGAGGGAGTGCTAGCAGTGTGGCGTTGCCGGGACCAGGAAAGACCACAACACCTGTTTTAGCTCTCCCAGCTCCAGATGGATCTGTGCAGCCAGTTAATCAGGATCCGTTCGCCGCATCATTGAACATTCCACCTCCCTCCTATGTGCAAATGGCCGAAATGGAGAAGAAGCAACAATTACTTGTGCATGAGCAGCAGCTGTGGCATCAGTATGCAAGGGATGGGATGCAAGGTCAGTCTAGCTTGAACAAAATGAACAATGGTACTGGATACTATGCTGGAGGTCCTATGCCTTATGGAATGCCCCCAGTTCATGGAATGGGACCTCCAAACGGGTATTACCATACTCCTATATGATCCCCCTCACCCTTTCTTTTTGCCACATATCTATAGTTTGTTTCGTTTAATTTTTTTTACTATGACATAGTGGTTTCCTTTGTTTTAAATGGTGTCCTCTTATTATTGAGATCTGCATTTAGTACGTTGGGGTGCAAAGGAGACGGCTCGAGGAGACAATTTCTTGTTTGGTTTTTGATGGTGGGAGATGTGTAACTCAATTGTGATGTCTCTGTGTCTTTGTTGTAATAGTAACATTTTCTTCTTGATTTTGTACTTCAAATGATTCTTGCTCAAAAAAACAATCCTTTAACTGCTGTAAATTTTATAAAATGCTTGTGCTGACGTTATTGATTGCTTATGTATATTTCCATCTTATGGTAACTGTCATTAGCTGCTTATTCGTAAAATTTTACTCACTAGAGTAGTACAATAATGGTGAAGTGGTTCCGTAGCTAGTTCTTGCATGAGACTATTGGTATAATTAATCTAAAGTTTAATTTAATGTTCAAATAATTTCAAAATGGGTTTAGTTATATATATTTTTTGCTCTTATTATTGTTGTTCACAATTGTAAGTTATTGTGTAAGAAAATCTTGTGATTCGTTTTGGTTGGGGTATTGTTGGGGGATGAGGGTAGTAACAGGGGACCTTGATATTCATAAATACATGTCTTATTCAATAAATATTTTTAGAATATCAAATTTTTATGATTTTATATTATAGATAGTTAAAAATATTAATGATCAAGTTATGTATTGATTTGTGTATAGTTGTTGATTGCGACATGGATTTAAAAATGGATGTAGTAGGCTCTTAGGGTACAAAGTGATTTGATACAAATTGAGTTCGATCAAAGCAGGTTTCTAAAGTGTGCCTATTTTGAACCTCAAGTTTATTTGAATTATGATTCATTATGATGAATCTCGATTGCTAAAATAATATCAATTCATTCTAATAATAGTAAATCACTGTCTAAAATTCAGTGTTTATAGTTTGTAACTACGTTAAGACAATCACTTTTCTTTTTCATTTGATTTATGACATGAATTTTGAATTATTTATCAATTTTATTTAAATACATTTAACTTATTTTTACTTTTAAATGTCATAATTTCACTGTTAATATACATTTATTAGGAATTATTACAAGATTTCATTAACAATTCAAAAAGCAGTTCATCCATTTCTTGATTGAACAAATCATTAATTTAGTTTCTAAACTATTTCTATCTCTTTAACAAAGTATATAAATTCTGTTAATTTAGTCAATCCCATAAAATAAATTAAAATGTTAAAAAGTAAATTTGCGGATTTTTCATAGTCTCTAAACTAATGCATTGTATGATAAGCTTTTGTTGAATAATTAAACTGCTATTCCTTTTTCTTCCCTCGAAATTGAACTGCTATTCCTGTCCCTCTTATTAGTAAGTCATATGGGCTATGACTTTGATTTGAAGGAGAAAGTTTTCAATTTTGTCATTTTTCGTTTACTTCTTACCTTTGGTCACCAAATTCTCAACTACATTATCATCAATCTTTCCTTGGAGCCTAATTAGTTGGCAAATAACATCACTCGTGGCATTAATCTTTTCAGCGTCCATCATACGCACCTATTTGGATTGAATGTTTAAACTATTGTTTTTCGATATGTTTGGTGAAAACCGTCAAACCGGTGATCTGTCAACATATGAAGTAGTTATTATATGTAGCTGTGTATGACATTGAGCTTAATCTTGATTATTGTAATATTATCTGAGACGAATTGACTGTCAGGGACGGATGTAGAAATAAGTTAGGGACCGAGTATAAAGAATATAATTTGATTAAAAATAATTGTTTAAATATAAAAGGTATATAAAAAAAGTCTAAACTAATATTTTGTTTGGTTTCTTAAGGAAATTTATAACTATAGTTATTTTTTTTATAGATAGATGAAATGACAAAGTCATTATAAACTTTCACACGCATAAGTGGAGATGTTGGGGTTCAAACTTTGGCTATGACATCTGACCTAACAATTTCGACAATTTTTTGCCAGTTGGGTTAGGACTTGTGGTTTTGTAGAGACTAAAATCATATTTAACTATATATTATTTATGTAGCTTTGACTTTACTTACCTCCCGACCGAATTCCGGATCACAATGATCCCATTACCCTAAGAACCGGAGGATTAACAAAAAAAAAATGACAATTGACTAAATAGAAAAACTTGTGTACGAGTGTGAAAGACATGAGATTTTTGTCACAAGAGAACATAAGAGATAATACATTAAGAACTAAATTGTATTTTTACCTCCTATTTTTATTTTAGGTTTTAATTTGATCTTTTGTTTTGGTTTTAAAATAGTATTTTATCCTACAAAGTTATATCATTATGGTTCGTTCCATTTAAAATGTGCAATAGAGATGACCATATCAATATATTTTGTGAAATATGAGATAATTTAAAATAGTAAAACTAATGATGTTAGCTGTCAATTAATCTAGTAACATAGTAAAAAAACTTGGTAAAAAAAAAAAAAATTTGTTAGATTAATTAGGGGAACCATGGGCTAATATATATTTTACTAAACCTTTTAGGCAAATTCTACGGTACACCCAACATATTTGAGTGTACCGGTACACCAAACCCTTAAATTTATAGTTAAATGAGTTGTTTTTTGAAGAAAAATATTATTTTTTATCATTTATAATTATAATGATTAAATCTTATTCACCAAAAACGTCAACGAAATAAAATTGAATTTTTTTGAATTTTTATCGCTCATGATAGAGAACTTTGATTATTTTATACGATAATATGTAAAAAATTTACTATGATTCTTATAAAAAATGAATGATGTGTTTTTCTTATGAAATGATATTTTCTAAAATATAAATGTCGTCAAATAAGTATTTATTTCGTAAAATTGATCATTAATTTATAAATTTAAAAAATAAGAGTACCGATACACTTCAATTTACGGGTGCATCGTAGAAGTTCCCAACATTTTAATATAGAAAGTTGTGGTATATAAATTTTTTTCATTGAAAATATGGGGTGGGGGGGCCCACCCCTGTTCATCACAGTAGTAGTTGATATTCGTCTTTTTTAGCGATGATCTAATTGATGTTAGTATCTCCATTGTGCATCTAAAATGAGACTGAATATATTGATTGTGCTATACTGCGTTGTCTCTGGTGGCATGATCGGTGACTAGGGGGAAAGAAAAATAGAAAAAATGTTAAAATCAATATGGTCCTGTCTAATTTTTACAATTGTGTCTGATTTATGACATGGAAATTTATCATCTCAACAAATGAGTTTAAAGATCAATCAAGGATTCAAGTTACATCCTCAAGGGTTTTTAGTTGATAGATTTAAGATTACAAGCATTAGTTTGCGGCGCAAGAAACACATGATTGTTGATAAACGAAATAAGAATGTACAAAAAGAACGCACAAACGTAAAAATGCAGAAATCAAAAGAAAACGTATAAGAAAATGTTGTTGTTGTTCTTCTTATTATTATTACATGTACAAATAAGTTACGTCGTTTAAATCAACAATCACAACCAGTAAAATGTATTATCATATGAGGGCAGGTGTAGCAGGCAAGTTTTTGGAATGAGAATGAACTCATGGATTATATTATTTATAGATTAAACAATAAACTAACTCCTAAAATAAACTAACTCCTAAAGTGCATGGATATTAATTGTCTTCTACTACCTAAAAAACGTCTACAAGTTTTTTCTAGTATTACAGATGGTTGGAGTTCTCTCAAGTGTAACGGCTTCTTCAAACTTCTTCTGCACACTTTTGATATGACAAATTATTTTGTAAAGTTATGCGATTTGAATCCTCATATGGAATTAAGAATATTTCTTTTTGTAGTTGACTTTGCTTTGAATGTTGAATTTCAAGGAAAGTTTTAAATGTCCTTTTAATTCTAAAATTAATTAAAGTTACCATTTCTATATTAGGTACGTTTCTTTAAAGACATGATCAGTTGACTCAAAATGTTTAGTCAAAACTTGCACATTACGGTAAATAAATGACAATTACTCGTGTACATTATGATGATCATTATTGTTTGCATGTTTAAATAATTTTGTGATGGACAAAAGATATATAGGAATTATGGATGGGAATAGACCAGGCCGGCCTAGCCTACGACAGGTCAGGTCAGGCTTTTTTATTACATAGAGAAGATCTAGGCTTTTATTAAGCCTATTTAGCTTAAAAGGTCGGGCCACAAGCCTCTCAAAAAGCCTTTTAAGCTTATTAGACCGACCTATTTAAGTAATATGAATAATATTATTTATTATTATATTATATTTTGTAATTTGAATTAAAATATAAATTTATAAACTTTTTCAATAATTTAAGCTTTATTAGTATACATTAATTTTTTGCATATATAAATGTATTATTATAAACTATAATAGAAATATGATACAATATATAGTCGATTTCCCTAAAACCTCGTGTTGATTATCAAAAGAGAGCTTAATTTAATTAAACTATTAGTTCGCTAATCCAATTAAACTTAGATCACATTGCTTATTTAAAGTTGTTCATAAGATATAGGCTTTTAAACAGGCTAGCATGTCGTATCAGGCTTTTATAAGGCCAGACTCAAACCTAAAAATTAGGCCTATGACAGGCCGCAGGCCAGACTTAGGCTTTAAAAAAATATGACAGGCCAGGCTTAAGCCTTGAAAAGTCTAGCTCAGCCTAACCTATTTCTATCCTTAATAGGAATGCAATTCCTTTCCTTTTGTCCCTTAAGCTTAAAGTTTCTTTAAGTAAAACTTACACCATCACCGTGAGATCGTGCAAGGTTCAAAAGTGTTTAATATCTTCAAACAAGAACAATGACCAAAGATATGTGCTTACTTTCATTTTTGTTTCCACAGTTAATGTCAACATAATTTGGTTTAGTTTAAGTTGAAATTCTAACATTAAAAGCCCAATAAAGCCCCTACTCTAGAGTTGGACCGCCAAAGCTAACATCGGGCCATGAAATAGAGGAAAAGAACCTGTAGATTATGATTATTGCTCTTCCCCCAGCACAAAACGCTTGCACCCTGCAGCCATGTCCAAAATGCCCATGCGCTAGTTAAGCCGCACAAGTGATAATCGTTGCGCCACTTAACTAACGCTGTGTGAGTTAACTTGCACTGCGCTAGTTAAGTGGCGCTACGTGCTGTCTTAAAGAAGACAGAACACTTAATTTCCTCATTTCTCATCTAAAATCTCTCTCAAATCACCAAAACCCAAAATACCTTCGAGTTCAAATCAAACAACACTCCAATAACAAGTAAGTCTTCATAATCAATTACCATTAAACTTTTATGTTTATATGTTAAATTTTTTCTCTTAATTTAGAATTTTTTTAGATATAGGTTTTGTTTAAATTTTGATTTTTTTGGCAAGAAATCATACAATGTGTACATGATAATGATTTGTGTTGCTTAAATGTTTAGATGTTTGCATGTTTATGTTGTAGTTTTTTTTTAGATTTAAGGTTTGTTTAAATTTTGAATTTGCTTGCAAGAAATGATACAATGTTACATGTAAATGACTTATGTTGCTTAATTGTGGTTAGATGTTTGTATGTTAATGTTGTAATTTTGAGTTTTACGGTTTATGTATAATTTGAACTTCAAGTGTTTGATGAAATATTTGAATGAGTTTTTCATTGATTGTTCTTAATTTCTTACTGTGTAGATTTGAAGCAATGACGGGGTGGATTGACGTTCATGCACAATTAACGACGGAGAACCTCAGAGGTTGAACGTTCGGTGCCTTGGTGTAACGTTAAGAGGTCTCAAGGATCAACTTAATGAATTCAACCAAGGAGTCGACCTCAGAGACACAAGGAGGGTGAAATACGTTCAGTATAAACGTCCAACGCTCGACGAGGGAAAAATATCGTTCACTTGGGTGGAACCAACGACGAAAACGTGAAGAGCATGTTTTGGGAGCACAACATGTTCTAGTGGATAGATATGCGAGTAACGTTGCTGAGATCAACAGAAGATATAATCAACAGTCTGATTCCGCCAGAAGATTGTGATTAGGTAGGGAATGCACCTCCCAACTACAACAATTATCTTACTCTGGATGAGGTAATTCAAACTTGTTAAACGACAGTTCCCAAGCATTCGCCTGGAAGTGTTATTATTTCATTTAAAAGATTAAATTCATGTTAGTTTGGTTTAGATGAAGGTATTGAAGTGTCAAGGACTGGACCTCATTCTTTTGGCACTTGAATACCATCATCTAAACCAAGCTAACAAGAATTTAATCTTTTGAATGAAACAATAGAACTTCCGGATGAATGCTTGAGAGTTGTTGTTTAGCAAGTTTGAATTTACCCCATTCAGTGGTAAGATAATTGTTGTAGTTGGAAGGAACGTTCACGAATGTAATGTAATGTAATGACTCGTCTATATAATGTAATGTAACTTTTATTTGAATTTATTCAATACGCAACTTTATTCGAATTCACGTTGAGTTTAATTAGGCATTTTTTCGATTTTTTGTAATACGTAACTTTATTTGAATTTATTCAATACGCAATTTTTATTCGAATTCACGCTGAAGTTATTTTAATTCATTTATTTACTTTATTCAATACGCTGTAACATAGGTTATATCTACCTTAAATATAGTCAAAAAACGTGAAAAAACTTAACAAAAATGTGCAAAACCGTGTGTTCTTCAGCTCTGACCACCAGCTAAGGTGCGTGAGTTAACTCGCACACATGTCAGTGGTGCGTGACTTAACTCACGCAGGGCCATTAATGTCTTTTCAGCTGGGTGCGAGCGTTTTGTACAGGGCGAAGAGCAGTAATCGTAGACTATCAGGACCATTTGATTATCATTAAAAGATCACCCATATTACACATCAAGTAAGACAAACCCGCCTAACAACGCCTTGTTAAGGCGACAACTAACCACATATATAAAGAGTCCTCCATCGTAAAATAAATAAATAAAATACACTCATTAAAAAAAAAAACCTCAAACAACCCCCTTGAGCTCTCTCAAACTTGTGTTATTCAGTGATACATCATCTCACTCCGGTAAAGTACACCCATATTCTTCCACGTAGCACCTACTCTAACCTTTGTCATCAAATCAAATCGTAGACGGATCATAATTTTTGAATTTGCATAATAATTATGCGTCTGAGATGGTCAACACAATACCTTCATAGATAGGATTTGTGCGTGTTAATGAAAATACTTGCATATTAGCATGCCTAATTTACACTGTTAGGTGTCTTGAGACTAATAAGAAGACCAAGTCAATCTACTATATATAGATAAAAATGCTTTAAAATATTAATTAAATTTAAATAAGATATTTTAGATTAATAAAAGGGCAAAAAGTATAAGATAAATTTAAGAATTACAAGGATCGATAGATTTGAACCCAAAGTTCTACTCTTATTCACCTTAAATGATAAAATTCTTACTAGACTAATTGATCAAAATAAACTAGGTATTAACATGTGCAAAAAAACAAATTGTTATTGACTATTTATTTTTGAGTCTTGCGAACAATGCGCTAAGAGCATTGTATAATATATGTTATAATATATGTAAGTTCTGACGTTTGAACTCTAAAAGAATTATTTAAGTGTTTCTTCTCTCGCCTCTTTCCTACCCTTTTCCGTTTTGTGCTGTGTGCACGGTAAAAAATAATTATATGTGTTTGTAATCAAATCGCTCCCTCTCTAAATAGAGGCCATGAGCAATTGTTAGAATCAATGTTAAACAGTACCTTCATTAAACAATCAAAATAAGTAACTTTTTATAAAAAGTTATGTAATTATTAGTTAATTAAAAGTTAAAACTTATATTTTCAAGACAAATTTTCTATTTATAGTTTCCTTAAACATTTTTATGAGCACACTAGTTAGCAAGATCCATAGTTTATTAGTGGAGAATCTAGGAGTGAATATTATAGATATTTACACTATCCATTTACCCTCGTAACCATAACACTTTTTACCTAATTTCTTTGTACAAGACCAAGCAAGCCTACAGCGCCACAGGGGTCTAATTCCCTTTTTAGTCCATTTCATTCTTATTATTGCCAAACCTCTCCAATGGTCCTCCAACCTAAAACTCTAGAAAGCTGCCATTGAGATTGCTACTCTCTAGTCCTTAAATATCACGCCGTCAGCTATCTCCATCAACGGTTGTAAACACTCAGCTGAAAATTTCCTTGCAAACAAAAACGGATCACGCCGTCTCCAACTCCAACCACCTTTACTGTCACCGTTGTCATCACCATATCTAGGCCTATCTCTTCTCAAAGACCAAATTAGTTCAGGACAAACTTCATCTGCGACGTAAGTTCGAGGATGTCCATCGTCTCTCCCTTTCCAATCCACGTGTGTGAGTGTAGCATGCACACAACCCTTCGGGTCCCACATGTTAATAAGGGTAGAAAAGTAATTCTCTTCCGGATAACACGTATCCAAACGTATGCATGGTTTGTTGAATTTCGACCAAATCTTTCTATCGCTGACAACTAGTCTTGCATGCTTACGTGTCAGCGCCCAAAATTGTGATCCAATGCGGAGGTCCTCAAGTTTTACAGTCGGGAGCATTGCGTGTTCTCCACGCGCCGCCCATCGGTCGTAAGAACTAGGTTCGTTGTTGAGGATTTCGATGAAGCTTTTGCTTGAGTTGATGAGAATGTTGTAAGTGAAATTGAAGGAGTGAAGAGGGATGCAAGAAGAGGATAGAAGGATGAAAATGTAATTTGAACGATCGTCAATGAGAGCACGTGCGAGTAATCGACGCGCCGCTGAGGTGAGAGTGGGGGAGAATCTAGCTGTTGGTTTTGAAGGAATGAGACGGTTTGAGAAAACACCAGAAAAAGGAGGGTCGTAAGAGAATGTTGGGTCAGCATGAATGTAGATATTGTACAAATTTTTTGGGATTTGGTTGAAGTAAGATTCCCATAATGAAGCAAATGGAAGAGGAGTTGTTGTTAAGAACATGAATGCTATTTTTCTTGGCCATGTTGCTTTTCGCTTTGTATGGTTGGCTACAATGAACAACGTTTCCTCTTCTTTGTATTCGTCTATTGTTGTTGGTTTGATTGATTTGTTGTGTTGAGTATTTATACTTAAGAAAGTGGTTGTGAGGTTTGGGTTTGATTTTTTATCAGGGATGTGAATGGTGGAGGAGGAAGTGGTTGTTATACTTGTGATTGTGATTGTAGTTGTGGTGGTGAAAAAAATGGCTAGGGGTAAGCATAGAAGTATAGCACATAAAAGAGAAAGTGGGTTTGGTGATAGCATCATTGGAGATGAGATCTTTTTAGAAGGGAGGTAGGGATTATGCAAAGAAACTACGTAATGCTATAAATTGATGTTGAGGGCAGATAAAGATAATGATATTATTAGCCAAATTATTTTGTGATATCTAGCCATTACATTATGTGGTTTCGGGTTTGCATGCTTGATTTTTGCTTGATATTTGTACAACTAATCGTAACAATGACAACTTTTTCATTCATATCTATACTATATTTTATTGGGTCATATTAACTTGTACCCTAAGGACACATGTTAAAGAATCCAGAAAAAATAATTTTGCATTGGAAATCATAATATTTTAGCTTTTAAGAACTTAAATGCACGATTTTTTATACATATATTTCTATAATGAGTTTCTTAACATGTGTCCTTAAAGACACAAGTTAACATTCGCCTATTTTATTTTATCTCTTTATTACTTTACTTTAGTTTCAACAAAATAGTTGTTCAAATAATATAATTCTTATTTCTCATTAACTTAAACAACAAACAGTGAAGTTGAAGCTGAATGTTTAAGCACGTGTATATATTCTGCGTTAAGCCAATTGGACTGTTTAGACACGTGGCACCGAAGGTAATTTGTCAGTCTGCATGCCCCTGACAGGATAACACGTCACTTTGGAAGTCAAACCAAAACAATTTTTTTTATGAGACAAGCCAAAACAAATTCTTTTTCACGTTGTTTTTGTCTCACTAAATTTCCACCATGTCTTAACGTTGCATGTTAAAAATCGTAACTTTGATCAAATCGATGGAGCTTAATTTTAGGGTGTGGTTGAATTGATTCAACCATAGTTTAATAGACAATTAATAAATAAAAATGTATAAAAAATAGTATAAAAAATGATGGTTGAAACAGCAGCAGTTGAATTTGTCAACGTCCTATTCAACTCTAGTCAATCTAATTCAACCTTCAACCCAACTGTAAACTTACTGATTTTCTGTTCGATTCCAGCTCTATTAGTCAGTCCAATCCAATTTTTAAAATATTGATTAGAGCTAAAGCTTTGTAAACAAAAAAAATCAATTGAAAAATGGTGTGACTATTATAGATGTTGCAATTTAATCATTTGAAATATCGCATTTATTTAACATTGATCGACATAAAAACACCAATTCTTGTTTGAAAAATTGAAGGAAATATAATAAGGAAATAAAAACCAAATCATGTATCATCATGTTCGTAGTAAATTTGGAGTAATAGTCACTTTGGTCCCTGAAATTATAATGATTAGTCAAAATAGTCTTTCAATGTATCAAAACTTCAAAGTAGTCTCTGATTGTGCATTTTGTTAGTCAAAATAGTCCTTAATATTAAAATGAGTAATCATTACATATTCAGGGACTAAAGTGACTATTACCCCTAGTAAATTTTGAACTTTAGTTACATCTATCGACAACACATTATGAAGTGTTTTCCATGGAAAGTGACCAAAAGTGTACCACAATTTTGAGTCAGGAGTGGATTGCTCTCGCGCTCATCCGAACCTCCCAACATGTTTTTGTACTTCTGGAATTTGTCTCAGCTAATTTTAGCCTACATCAACAAAGTTTTATACAGTTTTAAACGTCTTTAATTTTGATAAGTGTCAATAACATATCAAATAGTCCTAGCTAATGTCTTATGATATAAAATTTCAATCCATCTAATATTTTGTAAAATTTATATTACACCGGTAAACTTTGGTCCTTCATCACACTGGTTACATATCAAAGCAATCCACGAGCGAGTGCTACTATGAAAGGGTATACGAATATGTATTTTTTTTTTTTTTGTAAATATGAATAAGTATATTAAACCATTCAAAATTAAAAAAGTAAATATATTAAAGTTTGAAAGGTTATTGAATTTACATATTTACGAAACATATTTTTTTTTAAAAATGCTAACTAGTATTGGACACTCTTAAAGAACTTTACAAAGTAAGTTTTTATAGAAATTTGTGGAGCAAATCTCAATGGATCAATCCCGGTGTGCATATATTAGAAAACAATTATCTTAAAAGACATTATTTTCTTAGAGTACTTCAAACTTTCCTCCAATCATAATAGTAGCAGCCGTAGGTTTTGGATGCGTGTTGTTCTCATGTGTTTTGGTTATATTGATTTATTTTATGGGATTTGAGTTTGACTGTGATAGAATTGCATGTTAAAGTATCTAAAGGCTAAAATGATGATTCATGACAGTTAGTTAAAATGAGCTTGATATTTGTGGCTTTTAATTTTTATGGAATCGTCTGCTCGACTGCCCCAAGTTGCAACATGACAGTGAAAATGTGCATTGAGAAATCATAAGTGTTAGCATAAGAAATGTTATCCTCTTGAAAGTTGAATCTATCAACCAACACCTTAAACGACATTCCAGCAGCACCAAAGCCATCAACCTTTTCTAAATTCCACTCCTGCTTGTCATTTTTCCTCTTGATTATACTTCAACTGGTAATTCTGTTATGTTTTGAAAGCAACCAAAGTAATAATCTAGGAGCTATAAAAACAGAGATACAATGGAGAAGGGAGATTTCATTTCATCATCAACTTAGTAACTTAACAGAGAAACTTATCTACAACTGATGATAATTTTAGCTGTTTGACGCATATCTTTCTCAAAAAGGAAAAAGGCCTGAAAATGGATAATTGGCGAACATTTAATTAAGCTTATTTTTAAGAAAGTTTCAGCATTGTTAGCTTTCAAAATCAAATGTGGTAATTCACTAATTTCCACTCTATGTCGAACAAATTAACACATCATGTCTCAAATACTTCGAAGTAAATCACAGCTTGAATATCATTACACAACAACAATATTCAATTATACAACATCACCACCAAAAGGACATGACATGTTAGGGTACTACAAACTTTCCTCCAATGACAATAGTAGCAGCTGTAGGTTTTGGATGGAATATGATAGAATTGCATGTTAAACAGACACTGTTACTTGCTAAAGGCTAACGATTGATATTTGGCAAAGTTCAAGTGAGCTTGATATTTATCGGTTTTTATTTTTTACAAAATTCTTTGCTTGACAGCATGAAGATGAAATATGACAGTGCAAATGTGCAATGTAAAAAATCTTAAGTGTTAGCAAAAGAAACGTTATCCTCTTGAAAGTTGAATCTAACAACTATCTCATGAAACGTTATCCTCTTGAAAGTTGAATCCAACAACTTGAGAAATAAAATACTAATTTACCTCTTAATTACTACTAATTTACACCTATTCCTCTGAGAAATCAACGACTGATTTAATCTTTGTCCATGCTTTTGTGTCAAAGAGGTCATGCATCAAATCATAAATTAGCACATGAGAAACACTAATGTACAACATTCACTCTTCTGCACTGGTCATGCACAGAGAATATGAATTTAGCATACAACAACTACTGAAAAATGAACAAAAAAGGATTTAATAGAAGTCATAAACAACTTATAAAAACAGGTCTACAAGTTGAAATATTAGATATCCTTAACTTATGCAACGAGATAAAGTTCGTGATCATCAAGGTTCAAAATTCAAACCATAAAACCCACTAGTTAATTTATAGAAGTTAATCAGAGAGGGACTCCTCCTTATGTAGCCTGAACACATGAAAAATAAGTTCACATGTAGGAGAGGCCTTTGAGCATAAGGATACTTCTCTTTCTTTTTTGAGGCTATCACAGCAACAAGTTTTCATAGTTTGCAAAACTCTTGCATTATTAAGAATATACGTTGCTAACTGAAGCTCACCTTGTCGGCCTCTGAAGTACCAAAGTGTGCAAATTTTAAGTTGTAACGAAATGCACTGCGGAACGGATAATGGGTCCACCCAACTTTCCTGGTCACTGTCTCTTATCCCAATGCCGCAGAAAGTGCCCTGTTAACATAGATAAAATAAAGTAAATTAAAAAGGATGTTAAGAGATAATAATAAATCAGATGTGATCCCTAAACTTAACAAACCTGACAAAGCTCAACATTTTTAAGGTTAGGGCAACAATTGAGCACTTGTATTAACAAACGCCAATTATAGTTAATAGAGTGAAGTTTCAACTTTGTCAAATTATGAAAGGTAAGAATTTCATCAAAACCTCGACACACCTAAACAAGAAAACATCATAGAAAGATATACTGTTAGAAATAAGGTCAAAATTCTCAACAACAAAAAAAGAATAAAGTTAAAACAAAACTAACAAATCCATTATGCTCTTCTATTCTATTCCATCACATTAGTGTATTCATATATCAACAAAAAATTTCAAACCTTATTTATTTCTATGTGCAGTTCGGCCACATTATGAAGTGCTTTCAAAGGAAAATGACAAAAAGTGGAAAGCATTCGTGCTTTGGTCAACTTGCTTAAGCTTAAGCAATTGAAGACATTTTTGGAGTAGTGAAATTTGAATTTCCTGCATAACATAAAGCAACTAAAATGCCAAGTTCCAATAAAAGAAATACAACTAATACACTAAATTTGTGCTGAAAATTGATTTATATATAAACACTACAAATAAAATTAAGCAGATTACACATGAATGTTTAAAGTCTATATATTTTGGTAAATAACTGATCTTATAACTTTGCAATCAGAATTAATTTTTAGAAACATTTTAGTTTCCTTGATATAGGAAAAATAATGATAAAATAAACCCTCCCATCATTTCCAACACCAAAGATACCTTAGAAATAATTGGAATGAAAAATGCAGATTATGCATAATGGAAGGGTAACTGAGAACAAGTTAATGAAACTCACAAGGACAATTAAGAATGCCGTATTATTGCTAAACCCTCTACTCTTAAGTTACTTCCAACTTCGGAGTAGAATGAACCTTCGTCTCTCTTACCAGTGAGTTGGGGGTACAAACACTATTCTTCAGACCTAGATTCATCCCAATGGGGTTTTTTTGTTTTTGGTCCTCTTTCAGCTTGGAAAGACGACGTTGTCTAAATCAATGAAAACCCGACTAACTCGGATTCATCAGCAAAGGATATATATATACATATGGAAGACCAAAGAGGACAAAATGGAACGCAAGCTTGGCTAATTTAATTTTCACTTGATTTACAATACTCAGAATTTCATTTTTAATCTCAACAATCACATTTATTAATTTTATAGAATTTTCTATCAACGTTTTTACTCATCGTAGAATTTTCCTTGAAGGAAACTTCTACCGTGGTTCCATAATTTTGTAAATTAACGATTATTTTATAAAATAAAAAACTATTTGTCAATATTTATATTTCAGAAAACATCATTTCATAAAAAAAATATCATTTTATTGTTTATAAGAATCATATTAAATTTTTAACATTTTCTCATAAAAAATAATCAATATTTTTTATTATGAGTAATAAAAATTCAAAAAAAGTAATTTTTTTATTTCGTCGAAACTTTTGGTAAATAAGATTTAATTATTATAATTGTAGAAAATAATTATTTTCTTTAATAAAACAACTCATTTAATTATTAATTTAACGATTTGGTGTATTAGTACACTCAAATTTTGAGATGTACCATAGAATTTGTCTTTTTTAAATAAAATAAAAATTCGCTCCATGTAATTTAAGAGAATTTCAATTCTATCATATAATTGATTTTGTACGGTCAAAATTAATGAAGGTCGAACATCAAATATCCTTTAAATTACAGGATTGAAATCTAAACAATTTTATTTTTGACAAAGTAAACTAGAAACAGAAACAAACAGCTAGGGTAAACATATATTAACCCAAAAAATAATATGATTTTTTAATTTCTAATTAGTTCTTAACAAGCTTCATAATAATAAATAAAACCGCATAATTAGAGCAGAACCATTTCAGTTATTTGTAACTTCATTCATATTAAAAGAAGCATCACTCTTTGACTTCGACATGTAACGATTTCTTTTCTTTACGAGTAGTAATCGAACTTGGTATCTAGATCACAAACAATGCACACCAACCATTTTGACAAACTGTTCTAAAATAAACATCGTCTTCTTGGCTTGTTTCTCTTTTATTTTACAATAAAAAAAGCTTTTTATAATTTACTTTGATCACAAAATATTATACAAGAGAAACAAAAGCAAAAACCCAGGTGAAATAAACTTTCCTCCATCGTTTTTATTTTTTATTTTCAGAACCATAATAATTACAGTCGTGGAAAACACTGATTTTCCGGTTTACCGAGGAAGGAAGTAAAGGAAATTAAATCAAAAGCTTGGATGCTTCGCAAACAGAATAATACTGTCATACTAGTTCTGTGTTGCATCAAACCGTGTTATGACAAAGAAGAATACATTATACTCCCTTTTCTACAGAATCTATGATCTTTCTTGGGAAAACATAATCCTACTACCAAAATAAATCAACTCCTCCACCAAAGAATACAAGATACAAGACCATAGGTCAACCATGGTACTAAATCCTTATATAGTCAAGAAAAGGAGGATAACAGGAAAGTCAACATCATCAATAAGTTCATCAAACACAGTACACGCATGTGTGTGCGAATTTCAAGGCGCTCAACTCCGCGTTGTACAGCAGCCTCTTGATCGGAATATTATTATGTGCGAGTAAAACAGAGTACACTAACTGATTAAAGCGAAAATAGGCTTCTTGGTCATCCAACTCAAGTTGAGAGTGGGAACTGAAAGCAACATGCATATATGCAGAAGCACTATTATTCAGACCTAGATTCATTCGTTGCTGGGTAAATTACCCATCATTCTTTAAAGATAATCTAGAAAAAAACCAAAGTAAGCTACATATTTATTAGTGTGTTTGGTTCTGCGGTGGAGATAATTGATTTTGACAGAATTGGTTTTGGTTAAAAGTGAGTTGAATGTGAATTGATTTATGTTTGGATACTTTAAAGCAAAAGTGATTCTCATAAATTCATAATGTTTGGATAACTTGGATCAAATTTGATTTTGAATGCATAATTACCAAAATGGGTATTAAATTTTTTTAAGATTAAATTCATTTCTATTTTATGGTTATTTAAATTTTGTTGCATTATTAATTTGATTATTCATAAAGAAATAAAAAAATTTTAAAAAAAAAGCATATTCCATTAAAAAAAATTGTATAAATTATAGATAGTTTAATTTTAGTTAGATATGTTATATTAATTTTTTTACTCATATTAATTACCAAATTGTGTCAAACATTTTTTTAAAGGATTAAGCAAAATATTAATGGGCTTTTACAAAAATAAGAAGATTTCTGCTCTTCTCCCAATAAGTTTCGCTCCCATTCAGTCAAACTGTCCAAGATACCTCTGCGTTAGTTAACTAACGCATGTGTAAATTTATGCATTAGGTAACTAACGCCGCATGAGTTATCTCACGTGACTAGTTCATACTAAATGGGAATACGTTTGTTGCACATCCCCCAACCCAAAACTCACGTTTTGTTTAGCAACCAAGCAAAACAGGCAAATATTTTAGTCCATCATCATCATCAGGATGACATAATAATCAAGAAGGTAAATGCCTCAGGCCTCAGCCAACGTGTTCCAATTTCCCATCTTTCCAATTTCCAATTTTCTTCAGCTGCTTTTCGATTGTTCTCGGCAAACAGTAACCTACCAAAGTCCTCTTCTGTAAACTCCATATTCAATTCTTCTATGATCGTAACACTTTCCAATTTCCAATTTCCAAAATTCTAGTGCTATGGCCGCTGTCGAATTGGAGGCCCATGACAGAATAACACACACTCTCACTCAACCACAAGTATTCAAGAATCATAACCTGTCTTTGTGTGTGCTGTTTTCTCTTAATAAATGGCTATGGCTATGGCTTTTTCTTAATAAACTACCGTGAGTTAACTCACACGGGGTAAAATACCGAGTTAACTAAGGCAGCGTGAGTTAACTCACGCGGGGTATTTTCAATATTTTAGTTGGGCGCGAGCAAAATGTGCTGGAACGATAATCAAATAAGAAAGTAATGGGTTTTTGAAGCCCAATTCCAACCTCTTCTCTAACCTAGAGAAAGAGAGAGAGCGTTGAAGGTTGCAGCACCATGAAACCTGTGCAACCTGAAGCTTGAAGCAGCAGCATGTAGAGCTATCAAAACGGACGGCCCGACCTGTTTAGGGCCGGCCCTGACGGGCTTCGGGCTTTATCGGGCCGGGCCAAAAAGCCCGGTTGAAAAACAGGTTTGAAATATACTACCCGAGCCCGGCCCTACATGGGTCGCGGGCTAAACGGGCTGGCCCGTATTAAAAATTATTTTTTTAAAAAAAAAGTACTATAAAATACTCCTATGATTTTTTTTATAAATAATATTTTTAATATGTTTAAATAATGTATAGCACAAAATTAAATTGTAACATTTTCGTACAAACGTCGTAAACTAAAACGGCGAGGAAAACAATTTTAAATAAATTAGATACGTTATGGTTATAGATATTTATATATTCGATTGTTAAAATTATAAACAACGAAACGAGTAAATATAATTTTATATTACATTTATATTTGTGTTAATTCATTGAATTTTCACCTTTATTTTTTACTTTGATAATCAATAAAGTAAAAAATTATTTGAAAAATATATATAATTTATAGGATCTTTTTTTGTTATGCGGGCTAACGGGTTACCAGCGGCCCGTTCGGGCTAGCCCTAACGGGTACCGGGCTTTTTAGGGCCGGGCTAAAAAGCCCTATTAAAATTCGGGCTCAATATTTAAGGCCGAAGCCCTATAATTAATCGGGCTAAACGGGCCGGCCCGTTTTGACAGCTCTAGCAGCATGAAACCAAAATTGAGCAATGAAAAAAAATCATCGCTGGCCATTTTGTTGGATTGAAGGAAACGATTTACAACTCTATGGGAAAAAGAAAAAGGGTAATTAGGAAAACGAAATTGTCATGACAAAATTAATTCTCAAAATCACGTTAAGTCACTGCAAAAGCTTCAAATTGTGGCTTCTTACAAACGTCAGTTTGGGACTACATTCACGTTTTACTTAATCGCTTCTGAAACTACCCAAACATCAAAAATTATGTTGAAACCACGTTTCAAAAAGCAAACTCGCGTTTGAGGCTCCTAAACGCGGAACCAAACAAGCACTTAGTAGTTATCAAATATGTGTTTTGGTGCTCAATTTTTTTTTTGATGAAAAATAATATAAGTCATACATTCATTTTTTTTTATATATATATAAACTTGAATAGAAAGCAAGCGGGCAACAAGCTGCGCCGCTAGACCTTTTTGAACGGCAAAACCAATCCTCGTGAACACAACATTCATGGATCTAGGAGACATGACATTGCTATGCATGACCTTGGGATGTATTTGCAATTTTGATACATTCAAATAATATAATGACACCACTTTATATTGAGAGACCAAAATGGCTTTTCACCCTTTTAATTTTCTACTTCAGAACCCTAATAATAATTACAGTCATGGAACTCATGACAAACACTGATCTTCCAATTTACCTAGGAATGAAGGAAGTAAAGGAAATTAAATCAAATCACAAGCTATAGTTTGGATGCTGCGCAAACAGAATAAATAATACTGTGGTATTGGTTCAATGTTGCATTAAATTCTGTTATCACAAACATGAATACAATATACTTCCTTTTCCACAGGATTTATCATTAACACAACCAACGAATGTCAACAGTAAGTCAGTACTCTAGCATCTTGCTCGGGAAAACATAATCCTTCCGCCAAAATAAATCAACTTCTCCATCAAAGAATATAAGAAGATGTAAGGAATACATCATATCTGTAAGGATATCATAGGGAACGACCATGGCGCCAAATCCTGATAAAGAGAAAAAAGGAAGAAAAACAATAAGCTATATGCATCAATGATGGAAGATAGTAGTATGTTTAAGAAAGTAAAAAAAAAACATGTAGCCATAATTGTAATTCCTTTGAAAAATATAAGTAGCAAATCTGTAACAACTTTAGTATCGTACAAGGATTGAAATCATGAAATCAGAGCAGAAAAATATAGGTTCTTTAAAAATAGGCACAACTTCAAATGTTATCCTAGTGAAGAAGCTTTTCATAAGCTTCACTTAATCACTCCCTATCCTAGTGGTTTTTACTTCTTACACACCCTTACAGTAGTATTTTAATTTGTAATCATGAGCTTCTACCCAATCCAAAGTCAAAGGGAAAAAAATAAATTGATAAAAATTGTATTAGAGATCAACCACAAGTTTAATTTTTGTCCACGCTTTTAATCGATTCATGGAAGTATTTTAATTGAAGGTTGAACAATTCAATTGAAAAGCTGAACAAGCTTGCCTAAATGACTCATTAAGACAGTTCAAAAGCTCTCTTATCATTCTCATAGCAGTATTTTTCAAAACTTATTAGACTTATTAGAAGTGAGTTCTCAGTTCTCACAGGCATACTGAGTATTGAAGGAGCATTTGATTCCTATGTCCAATGGTTAGTGGTTACATACATTCAGTGTAGCAGTTGATACAAACCTATAATTAGTAATCTGGATAATCACTTTATTCATGAAACACCATGGAACGGAAGTCACCGTAAGCGCCATCCAAACGGCACCGAAGCAATCAGTCTTACTAGATCCACCTTTTGAGTTTAAGTTGTGTCTATTCATGATTTTTCCCTAAGTTTATGTTTGGTAGTCTTTAGAATATAACACTACATCAGTTCCTTTGAGAAAACAACTACTCTATTAATCTATGGCCATTCTTTTGTGTCAAATAGGTCATGCATCAAGATTCAAATCATAATTTAGCACATGAAAATTACTAATGTACAACTTTCACTCTCCTATCATGGTTTCACGCATCGAATCAGAATTTAGCATACAACTAACCAAAAAAAGGATAACAAAGATTTAGTTGAAGTCGTGAACAAGTTAAACAGACAAGTCTACAAGTTTAAGGACAGTTTTTCCTAAACTTGTGCACCGACATAAATTTCAAGACCATCAAGGTTCACATTTCAAACCATCAAACCCAACAGTTTCAAATTAGAAGCCAACTGAAGAACTACTACTTACAGAGATTCTCCTGTGCAATCAATCATAACTGTACATACAGGAGAGGCCCTTGGGCATAATAATAACTCTCTTTGAATTTTGAGGTCTTCATTGCAATTGATTTTCAAGGTTTGCAAAACTCTTGCATTCTTTAGAATATATCCTGCCAATAGAAGCTCACTTTCTTGGCCTAAGAAGTTCAGAATTCGGCATGTTTTAAGTTGTAATGAAAGGCATTGTGGAACAAATATTGGGTCCACCCATTTTTCTAGGATACCTTTTATTTTTTCATTGTAGGTGCCCTATTAATATAGATAAAATAAAATAAATTACAAAGGCATTCTAGGAAATAGTAAATCAGTTAAGATCCCTAAACTTAACAAACCTGGCCGAGCTCAAGATTTTGAAGGTTAGGGCAGTGCTTGAGCACTTGTGCCAACAAGTGCCAATTAGAGTTTATAGAGTAAAGTGCAAGGGTTGTCAAATTGTGAAATGTAGGAATCTCATCACAACCTCTACACCTAAACAAATAAACAACATGGAAAGATATACCG
>Ga0315914_1000776_pt1 | contig 43427 bp, 30 predicted proteins | sample MpolenodulesMG_FD_203920 | JGI IMG/M metagenome (GOLD analysis project Ga0315914, IMG submission 203920) | Medicago polymorpha root nodule microbial communities from Los Angeles, California, United States - elongated nodules | ecosystem: Host-associated > Plants > Roots > Nodule | place: USA... | reverse complement strand
TTATTTTATCTCATATTTGTTTTTCATTATATTTTTGTGAAGTGAAACATGTCTGAAGATGCACAAGATCCAGTTAAACTTGAAGTTCATTATGTAGATGTGAAAAAGAGGACTTGGTTCACTGTAAACCCATTGACAAGTTGGACGAGTTGAAGGCAAAACTTGACGACTTCTTTATCCATATTGGTTCAAATCATATAACACATGATGTGATAGTAAATGTGTCAGGCCTGGACTTGGGGGAGGATAAGGAAGATGACTTCTGGAAGACCGTGTATTATCCATAACTTCTTAAAGATGATAGCGACGTTGACTACATGTTTAGGTTAATGGTTAAGAATAACACATTGTATCTTTTTGTCCGATCCGTTAAAGTGTAATATTTATTTAAGTGTAATAGTGTAATGTTTTCCGAATTTGTGTCCGTATTGTTGAATTTTAATGAATTTGTGTTTATGTAATTTAACGATGAATTTGAATAATTTTGACCGTTTATGTGAGATTATGTAATTTTAGAAATTTATGGACAAATTTGTGTAATTTGGATCGTTTACGTGTCATTAAGTGTGTTTAAATGTTAACGGGTCATTACCGGCGAATTTGTGTAATTTGGACCGTTTGGATCGTTTATTGGTGATTATATGATTGTGCGAAAAACGATGTTTTTGTGTAATTTTGATTGATTATGTCGTATTATCCGATAATTTTGTTAAACTGGCGCAATTCGGTTCAATTATTAGCGTGTAAAGATTACGGGAATGAGTAACATACTTTGCATTGAATGCATATCAGTACAACATTTAATCTTGTACTGATATATCAGTAGAGCGTGAGTTAACTCGCGCAGTGTTTTACACTTGTGTCTCTTAAGTTACACAGCGTTAGTTAATTAACGCATAGGTTTACACATGCGTTAGTTAACTAACACAGAGGTATTTTTATCAGTTTGGTTGGGTGCGAGCGAAAAGTGTAGAGGGGAGAGCAGTAAACTTACATTTTCTATCAACTTACCCCAAATAAATTAAATTCACTACAATAACAACTAGGAGACTTTTAAAAAAAAGGTCTTTTGAAATAATCACATTGATATGTTTTATAAAAAAAATTATAGAGCGAAAATAACTTCCCTAAATTTTAAAATTAAAAAAATTATACCAACGAGTCTAACATAAGAAACTAGACACCCTCAACATAGTAAACTAAAGTTTGAATTCTCACTTATTCAATTCTAAATTATTAATCAAATGATATAATTCCTTTTTTTTAAGAAGTTAAAATAACTCATTCAAATTGGCATCAGAGAGAATCGAACTTAAGACCTTGAAGAGAAGCATACTCCATGTCCTAAGCCAAAACACTATACCAACCCAAGTGGGTTAAATTAATATAATTCTTAAATCAATTTTAACAAATTAAATTTAAACTATCCCTTGACCATTCCCTGAGACGTCCATTTACACGTCGAGTGTAACATCCTTTTCTTACACTAATAAAATTTCCAGAGCCACTGCCAACTCAAGGAAAGATAAACATCACAGAGTTGTCTTCCTAATTAAGCTGCCGTGTAGGCAACTCAGAAATGATGCCCCTCTGTTTTGATGACGCTTATGGCTCGTTTGATACATTCTCACTAACAAAAATTGTATTTTTATAAGTTGTTTTTGCATAAATTATTTTGATAAACTTATAAATAATACATAAACACTTTATTTTGTATAAATTGTTTTGTATAAGGTCAAAAATGCTTGTTGCTTTTTTCTTCGGCTTAGGTCTTACTTTTTTTCTGTTCAAATGCGCATAAATTTGCTAGAAAAAGTTAAAAGTCTATGAAACTCCATCTTCTTTTCTATTCTTCTCCAATTTTTGTATCCATCATAAAATCGTTAAAATCAAGTTTTTTAATCATAAAATCGTCCAATTCCACATTTTTAAGTATGAATTTGGAGTTAACTCACTAGATCACGTTTAAACAAAATCAAACTAGTAACAAAGTTTACCCGTAACAAAATCACCAAACTCACTTAAAATCAAACGCATTGACCTCATAGAGTTATACAGCCTTTGCAACTACACACACATTGAAGAGGACGAGACACGAAGCAGGCAAATCAATATTCAAATTTTGGGACACGGTCCCTAAACTAACAAAGATGACCACCACGATACACCGACAATAGCAAGATTTAACACCTCAAAACCTACAACGGCGTCCTTTGAGTCATTATCATTCACAAAGATGGCACTGTAAAAACTAAAATTATGGTTCATATTGAGTATCGTTCTTCATAGATTAGTTCAGATGGAAGTCTTATGTACAAGAATCCAAAACTTTAAAATGACGACACATCCATTATCCTAAGGGGCACATCGAGTTAATTCGTTCCAAGACCATGTAAATATAATGCCGTCCAATGAGAAGTTATTAACTTTAGAAAAATGTTAACAGTGCTTCAGGACACTAATTAAGGCCTTAAAAGGGTAACTTATCATGAAAATATGTGTAACCAATGCATCGAAATCAAAAGTTTATAAATGAAATCCTTAAAGAGTACCCTGAAAACAATCGTTAACAAGAATCTTAACTTTATCACCATATATTTTGTATTTTTAGTTTTATGTTTTTAATATTGATAGTATAAATATTATGTTTCTGTAGCGGTGACATTTAGGGTGGATGAGGGAATGAGTATGGGAAAGTTATTATAAACCAATAGTTTAAAAAGGCATATTGATTTTATTATACACTAATATTTTTTTCTCTTTCTCTCGCATTCTCGTCAGCCTCTTTGGTACTGATTTTTTTCAGAGATCTGAAATTTTACATTCAAAAGCTCAGTCGACGGTGATTTAAAAAAAAATTGCCAAAACATATTATGTCTCTACTTCAATTTTTTCTCAACATGTATAGATCCATTAACTCACCAACCAACATCACCGCCCACCGTAGTATAATGACTCTTGTAATTTTTTTTCTAACCATTAGATCTAATCAAATGTTCTAACTATTAGTCACTTTTAATTGTAGACCAAAAATCATCTTCATAGTTTTATTAAGACTGCTACGATTCATGGAACTTACTTTTTTGTTTTCAAATTCTTCATGGTTTCTCATTAATTTGCTGAATCACCTTGTTCATCAATGACTTTTCAATTCCATGCTCTGAATCTTATTATTCCGTGCTCCTTAGCCGCATCAACCAGGTACGATTTCAAAGACAGAAAAAACAAGAGGAAAAAAAAGACAAGAAGAAATGGGGTTATAAATTTCTGGGTTTTTTTATTAAAAAAAAACTGGGTTAATTTGAAGTATATTCAAGAACATTGCAGAAAAACAAAACCCACGAACATCGTTTTGAATAAACTATCAATTATTGGAGGTTTTATTTTTAAAAAAAATCTAAAACAATATAAAATAGAAAAGGATCTAAGAATGAATTCTTAATTAATGAAAGGTTCAAACTCCTACAATGGAAATAGTAGCTTCTGTTCACTAATCCTCCACATCCAAAGTTTTTTTTTTATTAACTTTTGTTCATTTTCGTTTTAAAGATAGCAGGGCTTGATTCAAGAGAGGTTTGAATTGAACATTCAATAGAAGTTGATGTTAAATTTCTCCACTGTAATCGTGAATGTAAATTTTCAGATCTAAAAAATTCAATATATTGATGAGGCTGAAGACAACATGAAAGAGGAAAAATAATATAGTATGCACAATCCATGATAAAATTGGTACTCCTCTCTAATCTAGTGGTCAAAAAAAACTTTCCCATAATGGAAAACTCTTTCCCTCACCCTCCCAAAATGCCACTTCTGTAGCATTTAGATTAATGAATAGTGTGATATTCATCTATTTACAATGCCTCCAGATAATACAATCCAGATGTGCATTTTAACAAATATATTAGTTTAAACTAACCGATTCGAATGCTTTGAAAAACTTTTCAAAATACGAACAACGGCAGAAAATCGATGCATCGAAATTGTACAATTCAAACAGTTTTTATTGTGTAATTCAAATTCATAAAGGACAAATTTAGAAGGAAAAAGGAAACATGTTAGAATTTGAGAGCGTAAGAGGGGAAGGGAACTTCTCTTTTCAAATTCTAGAATGTTTCCATTTCACTCCTGTTCCTGTATAAAAGATAAGAGCTATCATCATAACTTTAGCAACATAGGATCATGCCTTTGAAAAACATTCCATAATTTGTGCTACTTTTTTCCTATATTGTACGTTTTTTTGAAATAAAAAAAAAAAAATTATTTTCGTTAATTCCAGAAAAACATCAACCCTATAACTATGATTTCATTTTAGAAATCTCACCTCTTGCTATATAAAGAAGTAAAATGAACCCATATTTTAAAAAATAGAAATGAAAAAGCTCTCACAAAGTAAACGCAGCCTTTTGATTTCCAATTCAATAGAAAGGATCAACCCTGGCAATCATATTTTGAACAATAGGGGAGAAGAATAATGAACTAATAACATTTCAAGCATCCACCTTCAAGAGAACAGTGAATCAAGAGAGCAGTATTCAAGAACGTATTTACAATTCAAAATAACATCGTTAATCAACTACAGTAATATGTATTAACAGCCTTAACAGCGGTGATAATCCAGTTCGAGGAACAGGGGCAACCGGGAAACCACAGATTTATTACAAGATAAGAACTTGTTTACGTATACCACTACCCCCATCAGAAAACAACTAGTACGTACCAATGAGTACAAGGACTTCAACTATCAGCGGCTCTGAAAATAGTGAGCAAAGACAGGAAAAGGTTGATGATGTCCAAATATAAGGAGACAGAAGCCCAAATGAATTCATCATAGGAGTATCTCTTGATCAAGTTGTCTGTATCATATAGGATGTAGCCACAGAATATAATTGCAGCCAAGCAACCATAGATCATTGTAGATAACTTGCCCAATGGAAAGAAAATCTGCAGGCAAGAACACAATAAGAATGTAGCCAGAACATTAAATGGTGACATAGTACATTGAAGTTTAAAAATCATAATACCTGAATCATCCCAAAGACCATAAGAACTAGTATAGCACCGAACAAGAAGGGGCCAAGGAAGTTGAAATCATAGCCTCTACTTGCAGCCCAAAATGTGTAGAGAGTCAGGGCTATCACCACCACAGCAGTCAATATAACAGCTTCCAGAATAACTTTCTCTGTATACAAACCACATTCCCATTAGGATAAATTCAGCAAAATCCCACATAAAAGTAGGCAATCCTCAATGATAAAATACATCTTAAGCAAACAAAAATGCACAAGCCAAAATAGCAAGGTAACTCCTGACTGCAAATTACAAATTTGCTTTTACAGTTATGTTTTATTTCAATCGCACAATCGGCAGCTATACAAGCACTGCCAGATAACAAAAAATTGAAATCTCAGCACCATTCTCAATGAAAGGAAAGAACTAACCAGTAGGTCAAAACTCCAGTAACCACAGAAAAGATTTATAGCAAATAACCTTGTCGTAACATCACATCATTTCGTATTCGAACACAAAACAACTCAGTAGCATTATATGGCAACAGCAGCACAACACATGTGATTACATTCAATAACGTAACTTTCTAAAATTATTATCAGTGTCGTGTTGATGCGTCAGTCTCAGTACCAGTGCCAGTGCCGTATCCATGCTTCATAGCAGCACAACTTATAACATGTGCCAAAATGTCAAATTCTAGTTAGAAAGATTCCAGTTCCTAAATGAATATTTCTCTTTGTTGATTACCCCTAATTACAATGACAAATAAAACCCTAAATTTCAACCTAGAAACCCAAACTCAAGTTCCAAGTCAACAAATTAAACGACATAACCTATATTACTACAGAATCAAATTAACACATTGACAAATCAATCCCAAATTCAAACCAAATAACACATAATTCAGAAAAGAAAATCATCTCAACCTAGAAGTCCAAACTCAAGTTCCAAGTCGACAAATTAAACTACATAACCTCAAATTATTACAGAATCAAAAGAACACATTGACCAATCAATCCCAAATACAAACCAAATAACACACAATTCAGAAAAGAAAATCATCTCAATCTAAATTACCACAATCAAAGCAATAACTATCAAGAAAGAAAGAAAGCAGAGATGGAATTAAAAGAATGTTACCGCTAGTGAAAGCACAGCTCAATCCAACAACAAACGAAAGCGAGAGAGTGAAAACCGCAAGCAGAAGGTAATTAATCGGATGCTTCTGATAATAATAGTAAAGAGGACACAACGCTGCAAAATCAACAACAAATTAGTCTCTAAAGAAGGAAATAGAATCGAAATTGAAAGAAATTAGGGTTAAAGAAAGGGGAACGCACTGATGAAAGGGACGAAGATGAGAACGATGTAAAGAGCGAGACCAGCGCCGGTGGTGGCGAAGAAAGTGGAAATGGGACGAACGGTGACGACGACGGCGCCGACAGCGATGGTGGCGAGTAATTGAAGAGCGATGATGACGTAGACTTTACGGATGAAGGACCATCGGAGTTCGGGGCTTTCGAGCATCATCGGGTAGAGAGGTCTTGAACCGGATTCCACATCGGTTTTTCCGTAGGGTTGATTCCGATTCCACATCTTGAGTTTGTTTCCGGTGAAGTTTTTCTCGACTGAGAAAGTGAGGGAAAATGATAGAAAGTGTGAGAAAATGGTTTTGGGATTTTGGATCTTGCGTGAGAGTATAGTATAGAGAAAGAGAAATGAAATTGTTTTTGCGGGAGTTATATTAATATGTAATTAACCGCCATTTGGTTAACTAATTAATTAATTAATTAATTTCTTATTGGTTAAGTATTATTATTACTACTGCTAGTTGAATTAATTAAAAGAAGTTGAAAGAAAATTCGCGAGTCATGCTTTACGCGAGCGGCGAAACAAACATCTTAATAGTGTGGGCTATGGTATTTCTGACACGTGTATGGTTGGGAATTTCTAGATCCCTCCCATGGTCGTTAACAAAATTTTAGACTAAAATCCGATGATTTTAAAGTGGTTTTAACTTGCTCCCTCCCTCCCTCGCAATAGAGTAATAGATGATATATTTGAAAACGTGTAATTTTGATTTAAATATTTTATTCAACCTATTTAACCTCAAAATTATACATTGGTATGCGTAATATGGTCAACTGTGTCATGTATTATGTGACGGAGAGAGTATATCAGTTCTATTATTGAAGATTGTATTAGTCTTAACAATCACTTTCGTAGTTTCAATTTTCTGCATATTATTATTATTATATGTGAAGTCAATTAAACTGTTCATTATTTAGCTCAATATGCATTACATAATATTGATTGTATTGAATAGATTTTCATTAAAGAAACTATCTTTAACGTAAAAAAGTAGACTAAATTTTTTTATATGACTTTTTTTTAAAATGTTGCCATTTTTTTTCCTTCCATATCAATGGATAGATAAAACGATACTTTAACCATTTAAAATCTCACTTTACAACGAAAGACCCCGAGTTCAAATCTAAATCATGTATTCTATCCAACAATTCAATATTTTTTTTAGGAAAGCAATTTCAATATTTGCCAAACGAACTAAGAATTATGAACATTTTTTTGGTTGAGGAAAGACATTTGTCTTCCCTTCATATCACTCAGGCCAGCATTGGCATTTACTAGAACATGTAAGAATATGCCAAGTGGGTTCCTTGGCCCACTCGATGTTTCTTTTAAGATCATGAAGAAATAAAAAATGTGATTTTCGTTTACCAAATGACGTGGATGTGTTTCTTCCATATGAAATCATAGGTCTAACTAAGTAATTTTTAAATGAAAATTAGCAAAGCAAAAACAATGTTTTAAATCTCGACTCGATCGCAAACTGGACACACTATCGTTTTGAGCACAAGTTGAATCAGCCATGCTTTTTATCTGTTAGATGAAAATTTAGAGAAGAGTATGGTTATGCTAGATGTTATGTTGCGGTGGACGTTGATCATTCACCGTGGTCTTCACGACAGAGGAGAATTGTGCCTACAAGTATGTTAACACTCTGACGTCCAAGTTAGTATGAAAATGACGTGGATATGTGTTAAACGTGGTAAAAGTGAATCGTATCTTGGGGTGATGCTACATCACTCTTATATATGTGTGTAGGAGAATAATCGTCTTTGTGAAATGTGGCACCTCTATCGGAGGCGGTTGAAGATGGCTCCAATGGCTCAGATGGCTCAAGGCGTGCTCCAATGTGGTGCTCTGCATGGAGTTTAACTTGTACCATCGTCGTTATAGGTTTGTCTTTATTGGGCCTTGGTGTGTAGACGATCAGGAGCACTTTTAATTTGGTATTAATAAAAAAAATTGATCAATTTTTCGGAGAACTGACAACTCAAATATGTGATGGCACAACCGAGTAAGGCATATGTTTATAAAAAAATAGACAAAAATGACAGAGAAGAAGCAATATAATGAAGTATAACGTTACAGTTCCATAAATGTGATAGTGATTTGTTGAGGTCATGTTGTAACAAATTATATTTCTAAATGTTTCAATTGAATAATATCTTGACGAATCGTAAAATATTCATCTTTTGATTAGTGAATATTGAACATCACATGGTGATTGTTCTTGAATTGTGTATTCGTAGTTAAATGAATCATTGATGGATGAAACCATTCTAACTCTTCATGAAAGGGTATGGTTCCATACCTTATTATGACTATTCATAAAATAATTAGCATAATCATTGTAATCCGACATGAAATGATAGGCCCCCTCTCCACTTTCTCTATAAATATATGTTTTAGGACATATGAGCAATGGCTTAACTAGAGTAACTTCTATGGCAACGTCTCTAATGAGATTATTGATGTCATTATATGTCTATCCATTGAGACTTGAGAAAGAAGGAGTGGAAGATCATATCTTGCAATCATTTAAGAGAGACACTAAGAGTATCAAATCAAGATTAAGAGAATGTTTTCAAGAGATAAGTTTTTTCACCCCTTCCTCTTATCTTTAAATTATATTGTCATAAATTCATGCAACTAAATTCATGGCTAATTGTTCATGACATGATGTTCTTTATAAGTATATGATTATGATTTTCCGCTATTTTCATGATGTACGGTTTATTTTAATATGTGACATTAGAGTATTTCATTTATTTCTTCCAAATACACGTTACTTGCAACACAGGTTGAAGAGATAAGCAAAAGAGAAGGAAAAGAAGAAGGTACCATATCTAAAAACTGGCATGTGGCTGCTGTGACTTTTTGGTGTATGGCATTTTGATTTTTGAGAAGAAAATTTGGATTCGCTAAATATTTTAGTGTACAAATTTTGTCATATTTAGTGGATCATCATTTATCATTTTGTTTTAGTTAAGGTGTGGATCAGGTATACTACGAGTATTTCATAATTCATCATTTTATAGTTGATACTTGAAAAGAAAAAATTGTTACTTGCTATCCACTTAAACAATTAATATTTCAAACTGTATATATACAAAAAGTCGCTAATAAATATTATTGTACTTCCTCCGTCCCATATTATAAGGGAAAAAAATGACTTTTTTTTTTAAGGAGAATCACACTTATATTATAAGCAAATATAAAAAACAATATTTTGTCAAAAAAAAAAAACAATGATTAAGGATAAATGGCGATATTATAATTATAAAATAAAGTCACAGATAAAGTTACTAGTTCGTTTCATCTCATTCCTTCAATTTTAAGGAAAAAATGGATTTTTGGAGTAAAGTTACTAATTCATTTCATCTCATTCTAATTATGAGTTAGAACATGGTAAACAAGATGATGTTATTCTTATCCCATCGACAATTTCTTCTCATGAGGAAATGGATATCATGGTTCTTGCAAAATGGTAGGAGGAATATCGATTATTCAAAGGAAAATGTGCAAATCTTTTTATTCTGAAATGTGGGGGAGTACTCAACATCTAATGATGTGTATTGGGTGGAAATTAATTATGTCGGATAATTTCCAAACGTACAACACAACTAGTTGGGACAAGGAGTTTAACTTATTTTCATATGGATCACAAAGATGCTGGTAGCAGTATTGCAAAGACAAATCTACATCACGGGGTTAGTGAGCAAGTATACGAAGGGGTGGTACTGTCGAAAATGGCTATATGTGCTCATTCTTTTTTTGACATGAATGTTTGGCGATAGATACTAGATGATTTAGCTTTTCCATTAAAAAACGGCAAGGCTATCTTTGAATGAGTGATGGTTAGTGCTCAATGAGTTTGATAAAAGTAAAAGTCGGTAGTTGAAGAATGGTTCTTTTCCTCGTCAAGTATGTCTGAGTATTTCTAGTGGCTTTGTTGAGTGAAAAAAAAATTGGGTGGTGATACATGAAAAAGTGAAGGTGGTAGCAGATCGTTGAGAATTCGTTGAAAATCACATCAATAAAATATTGGTTAAAGTGCATTTTTCCACCCCTAACTTTCAAAAACTTGCAATTTTGGCCTCCTAAGATTTAACCCCATTGCAACTATAATCTTTTTGGTCAATTTTGACCGGTCAACGCCTAAGTGGCATGCCACGTGTGTAATTACTAAATTAAAAAAAAAACCACATAATCATTTTCTAAATTAAATAAATTATAAAATAAAATAAAAAATAGAAAGTGATTATGGATTTTCTACCATATTGATGTATTGGAGTGGCACGTGATTTTTTTTTCTCTCTAATTATCATCGTCCTCTTCCTCAAAACTATCTTCTTCTTCATCATTACTATCAAAGAACCCTAATTTTTTGGATCTACAATATGCTTGATTATTCATGAAATTGATATGGGGCTTCTCTTAATCAATAATTCTAAATCAAACCCAAGCACAATTGTTGTGTTTCGATGCCTATGATGAGAGAAGCAAACCCAAGCACAATTCTAAAAGGGCAAAGGAGCAATTACAAAGCAAAGCAAATGTCAACAAAGCTAGGCAAGCAGCCGCAAAAAAACAACAGAGAAAACAAGTACAGCAAAACAAAAATCGATCCTGCACAAAACCAGCACCAAAATACAGCAGCACACCACTTCCCTACCACTTATTTCTCTCACAAAGCCATCGCAGTCACAAGCTAGAGAAGTTTCAGTTGGTTCTTTCCTTCCTCATTCATCATCAGTGGAATGAGTGAAGGAAGGAAGGGACAAGGTTCAATGTTGATTCTCAATCTTAAAGAGAGGCGAGGGAGTGTCTACGACGGAAACCGAAGGATTGATAATGTGGGGTTGGTATTTTGCAAAAAACCGGCAACTTCGTATTCTGCGAAGAGAGATTCGAAATCGATTTGGGGTTTTGGGGTTACGCCCTCCTTGTTGTTGACGGAGGAGAGAGAACGCCTTCGGTTCCTTCCACAGAGACCTCACTGTCGCCGCCGCGCACAATGTTGGACCGGCTTTTCTTCCAATTTTCTTCTAGTTTGACGTAACATCGGAAATTGATTCCATCTTCCACTCTCTTGCGATTCGACGTCAATTTCAGTTATATTGTATGATGAATGATTTGAATGGAATTACAGAGAAGTTATATTGTGTGATTTGATTAATGAAACCCGGAAGTGTTGCATTTCTTGTTCCATGAACTCACGTTTTTTTCTTTCTTTTTTTCTTTTCATTTTCTATTTTTTTTTCAATTTTTGTGGTTTTTTTAATTTTTTCGATTTCTTTTTTAATTTATTTAATTCAGAAAATGATTATGTGAATTTTTTATTTTTTTAAAATTCAATAATTACACACGCGGCGTGCCACGTAGGCATTGACCGATCAAAATTGACCAAAGGGATTAAAGTTGCAATGAGGCTAAATCTTAGGGGGTCAAAATTGTAGTTTCTGTACTTAGGGGGCCAAAATTGCAAGATTTTGAAAGTTAAGGGGGGAAAAGTGCACTTTAACCTAAAATATTTGATGTGTAGAGCAAGTAATAATCAAGCAACCAGACAAAGTGTATGAAAGTTATAAACACAAGCAAAAGTAGAAAACAACGAGAGAAAAGAAAGAGAGAACACACGAAATTTGATTACTCAATTCGGTCCAAAACTGATCTAGTCTGGGGGAGAAAGCAGTCCTCCGTTCCACTATAATGATGAGTAACTTTACAAAAGCGATATCAATGGGTTACAAGAATAAGTCTCCCGCCTAATTCTACCCGAAGTCCCAATCTCTTCCTGTGACCAAGAGACTCAATCATAATAGTGTTTCCCAAGGTGAATCAACTCCAACCCTAGTGTTTGTTGTCAAGAGCAAACTCTATACAAACCCTAATTTTCTTGTTGACTTCTAAACCCTTGTTTCAGCCCCCTCTATCTCAAGGTTTACTCTGATACAATGTCTATATTTACAGTAAAAGTATCGCTTAAAATTTGGAACAAATCTGCACTGAAAAATATGTTTCTATTTTTCGCCTTCAGCGCACGAACGTGCGACGTTACGATCCCATCGTGCCACGATTTTTCCAATGACTTGCTTTAGAACTGAAACATCCAATCGTGCCACGTTGCCCTGATTTTAACTTAACTCTCACACAGATGATGTGTGGGGTCAGGGAATGTGATTGAGGTGAATCATTAGGGTGAAGAGAAACTGATAATTAAGGAAATCTATGAGGTTGAGATAAGGGGTCATAAGGAGGAGAACAATAAGGAAACGGAGGAGGAGGAGGAGTCGTGGACATGGAATTGGGGTTGGATGAAGGTTTTTTGTTGAGGGTGTTTGTGAGCGTTTAGTGAATGTGATATTCTTGCAACGTGACAAGGTTATAGGGATTGACGCCATTTATAGCCTATCAGACCCTCACGAGCTTTAGAGACTAACCACAAACAAACCCAAATCGAGCATCGTATTTCCAAAACCATGACGGCCTACCAGCCACCGATATTGACAAGCCACAATTTGGATTTTGAAAACAGTAATCAGACCCATCAAATCTTAGTAGGTTTTAACATAGCAACAAAGCGATGACAAGCCACCACCACTACCGCCACCACCACCTTGAACAAAACCTCATGAGAAGAGACAATAACGATTTCGCTTGAACTCATTCCAACCTTCGTTAATCTTCAAGAACAATTCCGAAATAGAGAACAAGAAACCACATATTTGGGTCAACGATTAGGAGACAGAAACAACATATCTCAAATGAATCAGAGTGGGTCCGCGAGGCAAAGCAAATAGGCTCGTCAACGACCACTTAAAGTAGGTTCAAAAGGATGACGCTAAAAGGAGTCCAACACACCACCTCACGTTAGTGAACATATTGAGACCGCAATTTTCAACACCCACAAGATAACATTAACCGGAACTTGGCAGCCGATATATCTAGTAAGAGGTGGTGCAGATGGCTACGACCAACCATCGTTTCATCATATATATATATATATGTATGTATGTATGTATGTATGTATGTATGTATGTATGTATGTATGTATGTATTTAACTTTTTACAACTTACATAGATTTTAAAAAAATAAAAACATTTAGTAAATAAAAAGAAATTATAAAAACTAAAGGGTAATCCTATTTTCCCTCAAGTTTTTTGTGAAGGAAACTCTAATTTCTCTTTAAGTTCTCTTTCTTTTTCGCAGATGTATCATTTACGTTTTCAGCGATGTTGATCATGTTATTACATCTCATGTATTCTATCAATTTTTTTTTTGCGGTGACTAGGGTTTGAAATCATGGCCTTGCATATATATGCATTGTCCTTACAGACTAAGTTAAATTCACGATAACATGTATTTTATCAATTTGAATGAATAAATATTGTTTTACTTTTGTAAAATAAAAAAAAACTAAAGGGTATTTGACATCAACATTTTAATGTCATTTCTTATAAACTAATTTAATTTTCAAATTAACATAATTTCTATTCTAAAATTTGAATCAACACTCCTATAAATTTTGAAGGCTATACGAGAAACTTATTTATTTATTTCTAGGAATAAAATTTAGGGTATATCAACTTTGGAAAGACAATTAAATGACTAAGAGAATGAAACATAGACATCAATATCAAACGAGGAATGTATGATCTTTTGTCTTTGACATTTGAAAAGGACTCCGTAATACCTGTCAATGCCTCAATGGCATGCTTCTGTTAATTTCATTTTGATATTTCAAGTTGTTTCATTACACCTTCTTCGCCTCTGTTTTTTTTTTGTTGACAAAGCCTCTGTTTTTTTTTTCTTCTTCTGAGGGACAAGGCCTGTGTTTTATTCTGTAGTAATATAAGTCACGGATAATTCTATTTAAAATGTGCTGGATATTATTAAATATTAATATTTCTTTTGCCTAGATTTTAAATTTGATGAACACAATCATATTGTTAAAATTTGATTAAGCATTTAAAAATAAAAGTAAATTTTAAATGAAGTTTTATTTACGGATATTAATATTGAACCAAACTTCAAATTCCTTTTAAGTTTTCCTTCATCACATTGTTAGAGTTTAATCTTTCTACTACACCCAACCACATTAGTTTTGCTTACATTTTTATTTGTGCCGACATTTAACTTATGTTTTTATCATTTGATTTATCAACTTCAATGTTTTTTTTTTTTTTTTGTTTTGTTTTAAAGATCATTCTAATAAGTAACATTCTCTAAGAAATTCAATAATAAAAACATAATCATAATTGATTTTGTGAGCTTATAGAGACATTGCATAATATATGTAGAAGTTATAATTCGAACCTTATACACTCTATTTATTCAGTTTAGAAGGTGAATTCTAACCATTAAACTATTTGACAACAAAAAATTATATTTATCAATAAATTGATCCAAATGATAAGAGATTTAAACTTTTTAAACATGTAGTTAGATCTTCGACTTCCGACTCATTACATATGAAAAAATTCGATTGAAATGAGAGAACTCACCGCCACACAAACTCCCCAACGAAAATTGATTAAAGTTAAACGTGAAAACTTCATATCAATGTCATCGTAAAAAAAATTATAAAACAAAATTTCCCTGAAAAATACAAATAAAATATTTGTCAACTTATAAACATTTTCCATTTTTTTATAGTATGGTCCACATCCAACAAATAATGGCTGCAACTTCTATGGTGTCCAACACACCAACAACAGAAAGATAGTGGGAACTCAGAATCAAAGTAAAAGTTATTCACTTTCCCTTTCACCAAACAGAAACAAAGTTCAATTTTGTTAAAGTTCAAATTTTTCAAATTAGATCCTCCTTTCATCTTCAAACCCTTCATTTATTTCTTTCTGCAGATTCAATTTTTTCTTCAATTTTTCAAAACTTTCGTAACCATTTGACCCTTTCCTGCATATTCCTTATTTGATGCTAAACAAAACACGCTACAATACAAGCATTAAATGTTTAACTATTTTTGCTGAATACAAATCTTGACTCAGATTTTGTCAACCCATTAATCTTATTTTTTATTTTTTATTTCTGTGGTATAAAAAAGACAGTAATTTTGATTATTTTGATGTTGATTGTTTTTATTTTCTAACAGGGTAGGACAAAAAGGACCAAAATGATAAAAAGTTTTGTTTTTTCTTTCTGGGTTTAGGGTATTTTTGGGTAATAGTGGAATGTGACTAGTAGGTAGAAGCTTGTGTTTTTCTTTGCCCCTGATTTGTAAAGGTTTGTTTTTGAAGAATATAGAGTTGTTGTAGTGGAGATCTGGGATTTTTTTCGTGTATTATGCCCTATGAGGACTTTCTTCAATGGAGAATCATCCAAAGAAGAGCACTTAAGTTCTCTTAATCCACAATCATGGCTTCAAGTTGAAAGGGGGAAGCTTCCCAAATTGTCATCGCAATCCTCTTCTGCATCAATGTAAGCTTTTTAATTTATTTTTTGATGTTTAGTTTTGATTAATTTTTGGATAATTTACTGAATTAAGTAGTTTGATTTGATGTTAATTATTATTATAGTGAATCTCTAATCAAGGTCCAACAGCCGCCTGTGTTACCGTTCTTTAAACCGGTTGATTATGTCGAAGTTTTAGCTCAAATCCATGAAGAACTTGAGTCATGTTCTTCACAGGAACAGTCAAATCTGTTTCTGTTTCAATATCAGGTCTTTAAAGGCCTCGGGGATGTTAAACTGATGCAAAGAAGCCTCCGCGAAGCATGGCGGAGAGCGAGTTCTGTTCATGAGAGGATTGTATTTGGGGCGTGGTTGAAATATGAAAAGCAAGGGGAAGAACTGGTTGCTGGTTTGTTGACTGGTAAACGTCAAAACGAATATGGGCCGATAGATGTGGAGTCTCATATTCCTTCTGATGTCAAGGTAAGTTCCCAGGAGAGTGTTTTGATGAATGGGAACAACACTTCACAATACGTTGTTTTTATAATTGGTGATGAGAAGATAGTTTGTGATAGACAAAAGTTTTCTGAACTGTCAGCGCCGTTTCGTACGATGTTAAATGGCGATTTCTGGGAATCGTCGTCTGAGGCTATAGATTTGTCTGAAAACAATATATCTCCTTCGGGTATGAGGGCGATAAGTTATTTCAGTACGACTGGTAGTTTACTTGAACAAGTCTCTCCAAAGCTTTTGTTGGAGATATTAGTTTTTTCCAACAAGTATTGTTGTGATAGATTAAAAGAGGCTTGTGATAGAAGACTTGCATCCTTGGTTACTTCGAAAGAAGATGCTGTTGAACTCATGGAATATGCTCTTGATGAGAACTCAGTTGTCCTTGCAGCTTCTTGTTTACAAGTCCTTTTACGTGATCTTCCTCACTGCTTGAGCGATAATCGGGTGGTGGATATATTTCTTCATGCTAATAAGCAGCAGTTGGCAGTTATGGTTGGTCAAGGTTTATTTGCGCTTTTCTGCTTCTTAAGCGAAGTTTCTATGAATCTTAACTCTAGTTCAGACACAACAGCTCATTTTCTGGAAAGGTTAGCTGATTTGGCTGAAAGCAACAAGCAGAAACTGTTGGCATTTCATCGATTGGGATGTGTAAGACTCCTGCGGAAAGAATACGATGAAGCTCGCTGTCTTTTTGAGAGAGCTGTAAATAATGGCCATATTTATTCTGTTACTGGTTTAGCTCGACTTGACTCTATAAAAGGTGAGAAGGATTTATCTTATGAGAAGATCAGCTCAGTCATTTCCCCAGTCACTCGACTCGGATGGATGTACCAAGAAAGATCACTATATTGTGATGATGATTTGAGATGGAAAGACCTTGAGAAAGCAACTGAACTTGACCCTACTCTTGTATATCCCTACATGTATAGGGCTGCATCTTTAATGAGGACAGAGAATTCTCAAGGTGCACTGGCTGAAATTAATCGGATACTTGGCTTTAAACTTTCGTTAGAATGCTTGGAACTGCGGTTTTTTATATATCTGGCTCTTGAGGACTACAAAGCAGCCCTTCGTGATATTCAAGCGATTCTTACTCTGTGTCCGCGTTATAGAATGTTTGAGGGGCGCGTAGCTGCATCTCAACTCCGCACTCTTGTGCTTGAACATGTTGAACATTTGACGACGGCAGATTGTTGGGCACAATTATATGACTGTTGGTCTGCTGTTGATGATATTGAGTCTTTATCTGTTATTTATCAGATGCTTGAATCTGATGCAGCAAAAGGTGTTCTATACTTCAGACAGTCATTGCTTCTCCTCAGGTATGATGTGAGTGAATGTGTGGTAACTGTTATTACTTGTAAAAAGTTATTGAATTCTACTTAACTCCACTGTTGAACCTTAGGGAATAGGATGTTCTGATTGGTTTTTCCACGTATACACATATTCAATCATATAGTAGGTATCGCAAGTTCATGACTAAAAAGGTTGATAAATAAAAATAAGGCTTAGATGCACTTTTGGTCCCCCCTATTTTTCCTAAATTAAAGTTTTAGTCCCCCCATTTTTAAAATTGGGTTTTGGGTTGCCCTGTTTCACAATTTTCAGGATTTTCCACCTTGCACCCAATGTTGGAGTTCTTTTGCTGATGTGGCATTGTCATTAATGACGTGGCAATAATGTGACCTGTCTATTTTGATGTGGCAATGGCGTGTCATCATGTTTGACATGCCACTTCATTGTTACATCAGCCAAAATGCCTAAAAATTTGGCGGTGGTAAAAAATCCCGAAAATTGTGAAACAGAGGGACCAAAAACCCGGTTTTAGAAATAGGGGGACTAAAACTTTAATTTAGGCCAAGTATGGGGATCAAAGGTGCATTTAAGCCTAAAAATAGTTTTTATTTTTTATTTTTATCTCTTCCTGTTATGTACATGTAGAATTCTTTGTTCACTTGTATCTATGTAGAGCACCGACACTTAAGTTTGAAAGAGTGTCTGACACGTTTCAGACACCAATACATGTGGCTACATTCAATAATTTTTATTTTATCAAATCAATATTGTTGTGTATTTTTATGTGCCAGTGCTGCGTTTGTGTCTGTGTAAGTACTTCACAGTTCACTATATCCCGATCAATTTTCTATCAAAACAACCACAAGGAGTAAAAATCCACATCATAAAATTTTCCTTTGAGATCCAAGCTTTACGTCTTGGAGTACATCTTGAAATGCATATTCTCATGCTTGTGGATCTTCTTTCATGTATTGTAATACTGATTGAAACTTATGTATGCCATGGAGTAAAAGAATCTGACATTTATATGATTTAGGCTAAACTGTCCTGAGGCAGCTATGCGGAGTTTACAGTTAGCTTGGCAACATGCATCAAGTGAGCATGAAAGACTTGTATATGAGGGATGGATTTTGTATGATACTGGTCATTATGAGGAAGGGCTCCAAAAAGCTGAAGAGTCTATTTGCTTTAAAAGGTCTTTTGAGGCATTTTTCCTAAAGGCCTATGCATTGGCAGACTCTGGTCTTGGTTCAATATGTTCTTCAACTGTTATTTCACTTCTTGAAGATGCCTTGAGGTGTCCTTCTGATAATCTGCGCAAAGGTCAGGTACGGTTTTTTCTATTGTACCACCTTCTGGAAATATTTCACTAATCAACAATCAGTGACCACACACAGGTTAAGTACAAACTTATGTTTGTAAAAAGAAATGATTTCACGGAAATTTATTAGCAGTTATTAGCAACTATACAATGGCTAATAAACTTGTTAGCCATTGTATAGTTGGTTATATTTGTAGCATCACATCATATCTAGGTAAGTATGCTACTTTGATACAATTATTAACTTAAGAGTTTTGGTTTGGTATTATTTTGTTCCATTTAATCTACCAGGCCCTGAACAATCTTGGAAGTGTTTTTGTTGATCATGGGAAACTGGACCAAGCAGCCGATTGCTATATTAAAGCCCTTAAAATCCACCATACTCGAGCCCATCAGGGTCTTGCGCGTGTTCATTTTCTAAAAAATGACAAGGCTGCTGCTTACAAGGAAATGACCAAACTTATCGAGAAGGCAAAAAACAATGCGTCGGCGTATGAGAAGAGATCCGAGTATGGGGATCGTGAACTCACAAAGGCAGATCTTGAGACGGTGACTAGACTAGATCCACTTCGAGTGTATCCTTATAGATATCGAGCAGCAGGTTGATATTTTTACTGGAGTTGCAAATTGTACTCGATCATAATTATGTTATTGCAGCCAGTACTTGACAATGTGTATATGGTGAATGTGATTGCAGTTTTGATGGACAACCATAAGGAACAGGAAGCCATTGCTGAGCTATCTAGAGCTATTGCATTTAAAGCTGATTTGCACCTCTTACATCTACGCGCAGCGTTCCATGAACACAAGGGGGATGTCCTAAGTGCACTAAGAGACTGTCGTGCTGCACTCTCGGTGGACCCAAACCACCAAGAAATGTTGGAACTTCATACGCGTGTTAATAGCCACGAACCATGAGTCAAGTTTGCAAGCTATGAAGAATGAAGAGACCAGCATTTGTACAATCATCAGCTGTCATGAAAATTAAATTTGTAAATGCAAAGTATAGTTAAATTTGAATGATTAGAGCCATCTGTATAATCTGTTGTAATGAAACATGCCATGATATTCCTTTCTAAAGAGGGCAATGCCCAAATTTTGTAATTTATATTCTTGCTATCCTTTGGAGATGTGTTAAGAATACCAGATATATATGTGGCTTATTCTCAACAACCATACATGTGGCTTATTCTCAACAACCATACATGAATGGAACTGGGGTAGCTGATGCTAGTTCTTGAATTTCTTTCCTTGATCATATGCCTGATGTCAGTATTTTCAACTCAATTATTATTACGCTTCCATTACTTTTTATCTACGAAGCATTAACATTTAACACAGACTCCTGAGACGACCTAACTTTTCATGTCTGACACCAACATGTGTACGTTCAATACGAAGTGTCAGTGCTATATAGTTTTTAGTATACCCCATCCTTGTTATCTGCCACCTTTTTAACACGAGACTTCAATTGCTGCACACACACAATCCAAAAATAAATGATATCCAACTGATTGGCGACAACTCTAACAATTAAAACATGATTATAATCTTATGACAGTGAGAATTTTCAATTAACTCAGGGCTTTGCTTTTTTTTTTTAAAGCAAATTTACATCTATTTATCATCGTATTAAGACTTAAATTTCTATTACATCATTTCCAGGCTTTGCTGCAGGCTCTTGGTGATAGGTACTGTTTGTCCTTGCTTACAAATATGGAAAATAGATAAAGAAACTTTGAAACAATGTAATGACTATTTGCATGTGTGACTTAACAACCATACATTATCATGTTGAGCTTGTTCCCTTGTGTCGAGGCTTTCTAGTTGACTCTAGCAGTGCTTGTTCACAAGGTTTCCTAATTGAAATTAAGATAAATTCTTCAGACAAACAATGTAATGACTAGATAAAACTTTAGATAAATTATTTTCCTTTTCAGTTAAGATAATTCTTTATTGATATTAATCATTGGTGGGTTAATCTTTTATTGTATATGGGTTAACTTAGTAGCTGATGTTCTGTTTTGAAAGAACTTTCCGTTTGGTATATAATTTTATTTTGTCTTTGTTAAAAAAAAAATATTACTCTAAAAAGTAGTTGACTTGTATTATTTTGTTTCTGTTTACCTTTCATAGATCCCCCAACCTTTTTTTCCTGCACTTAACATTGTACGGGTGTAGCTTGAAAGCGAGTTACAAACAATAATGTTATACTAACTGATTTAGTTCCAATTTTTCTGTGTGCATCTTAGATTGTAATATGGGAGCAGAACAAAAAGAAATAAAGTGAGATGAATCATAATTAACGACAAGTAACTAGAACTAAGGATAGTATCTTATTGGCGGCTTCTAGGGTAGATGAGCCTCTAATATCATCCATGGTGCACATATTAACAACCCATTCATTGACGAGGGTGCAAGATGCATATGTCCCACCTCATAATTGTCCTTGTCCCTCTCTTCTTCATAGTATGTTAGTATGTTAATTGTCATACTAGTTTATTCTTTGTCAAAATTTGAACCTTGGATCTTTAACTCTCCAAATCTTTAAGTTCAATGACGGTAAAATCATAGAAAATAAGGTAAATTCAATCGAAATCTCTAATTACAGTCACATACACCGCCAAACTACCGCTTCAATCAGACATTATCAATTTAAATTCAGATCATACTAAATCCCTTGTATTAATTTTTACAAGTTAAGCATTTTATCTATACTGAATAAATTGACAGCTGCATGTATAAAAGAAAATATTTTCTACTTAAATATATATCCATGTTAGTTTTTGAGTTGCTTCCTCAACTAGTTGATCTCACTAAAGAGAAAAGTATGTATGTATTATAAATAAGAACAGAAGCATATGCACGCAAAGCAAGAAAAAACGGAATCACATGGATGAAATGGTGGCAAAGATGGGGAAGAAAGTAGGGAGAATCAAGGTTAAGAAGAGCCATTAAAATAATCAAGGTTGAAAACAGCAGGGAGAAGAAGAAAGAAAAAAAATTATGATATAGACAACTATCAATAAGATCTATAATACCCTCGTAATCTAACAACCTTTAAAAGTTGCCCACGGTGAGAGATATGATATGCTCTCTCAAGCAAACAAAAAAAGAACATAAAAAAAGGTATTGTTCATTGCAGTTTATCATATAGCAAAATCAGCAAAGCTTACTACAATTCCGTGATTAATATTGTTCCCGTTCTTTCTTACAATACATATATAGCTTTTCTATGTTTCAATATATAATACAAAGCATGCAAAGCTCATCCGGTCCTGTTAGGTGTCTATATTTTTACACCTATTAGTAGTCTTCTTCTTTTTTGTCGTATTGGTTATTTTGGCAACATGTCATTAGCTTTTTTATTTTTTTAAGTTGTATTGGCACAATGTAGCTGATTGTGCTTTTTCACAAGAAAATCTGCATCTGCTCAGTGAGATGCATTCAGTGATGTGTTTGGGTTCCCTACAGCCGCGGTACGATGCTGCAGTAGTAGAGACCTTTAGATTTAGAGAGAAACCCCTAGAGTTGTTTCTCTCTCTAAATCTAATGGCCGTTACAGCTGCAGCACCATATGCAGCTGTAGAGGATTCAATTAGAAAATTTCAATTCCTCTTGTATGAATTTTTCAGTGCAAGCACCGGTTGTTTCCTCCTGCACAATTATCTTCTTGGTGGAGGTTGGAAATAGGGATGCCGCAGTGCCTCGTCAACACTTGGCCGATCCTCCTGTAAAATATAAAGAAACCTTCGTCAGATACAACACTACCCAACTAAAGCAGTTGTTGACCAGAAGATTGACAAGAACGAATATAAGGAGCGTGTATTGGATTAGGATTTTAAAAGACAATTTTGCATGAAAAAGTCTAGTGGATTTTAAAAGACTTTGCAAGATTTTCACGACTTTTAAGATTTTAAAAGACTATCAAGATTTATCATATGGATTTCATAAGATTTAAAAAGACTATCAAGATTTCAAAGGATTTATAACAAAAAGGCAATTGTGTTTTTTCTAGATGCTTATGTGTTGAGAATTCTCTGTTGTGATGTTTATATATTTTTCAACACTGTGTATTACACTATTATATTCACTTTCGACTTATTACAGCATTTGAAGCCAAGTAATTCAATATTAACTTTTATACATAGAATCGTCTTAACAAAAAATTTAGCTTGACGCAGAACTAAAAAATTGAACCAATAGCTAACTTTTACGAGAATGAAATTGTAGGAAGATGGCTCTAACTGTAGACTAGTTCTAGAGTAGCTAAAAATCCACCAGCATGAAATTGTAGCTACAATTTTACGAGAATGAAATTGTAGGAAGATGGCTCTAACTTGTAGGAAGACGGCTCTAACTTTTACGAGAATGAAATTGTAGCTAAAAATCCACTAGCATGACTCCGACGAAGATGGCTCTAACTGTATACGTAGATGGGAAGGTTTATACACCAGAGCAAAGTAACAAACAACCTTTATATGTGCCCTGGAGGTCAATGAGAAAATGAATCTCGTTGAACAACACGAAATGAAAATTGGGAGAGTCTCACAAAGTCTTGCAAGTTTTTGTGAGATTGTTGAATGAGTATTTTGTTTATACTTTTAACTAAGAAGTCTCACAAAATCCACTTCGTAAAAGAATCCATTGAAATCTTGTATTTTTGAATACCAATGGACATTTTATAAGTAATAAGAAATCTCAATTGAATACCAACGGATTTCGTTGCATTATAAAAAGAATCTTGATTGTCTTGATTGAATACCACAAGATTTATTTATATTTTATAAATGTCTTGATTGAATACGACAAGACTTTTTTATGATTAAAAAGTCTTTTAAAATCTTTTGAAATCTCAATCCAATACACCCCCCTAAAGTATTTTTCTTTTCTTTTGGGGAATAGAACAAAGATAAAATGAGAACCAGTTCAACAGTCAGAATCAAAATAGAGGTTTTGTTGAACTTCACACGGTAAAAACTAAAATAAATGAACAGCCTTTGTAGTGAAATAAACTTAAGCTCCTACTCCTATTACTAAGATCTTAGAGTTTAGTACAGCTGCACACAGGGCAATCAAACTTTAATGCTAAGACCAGGATGGCAAATAGTTTAGATAGTTTATTTGAACAAACTTTTTTGAAATATGGAACTTTAGAATCACAAAATTACAATCAACAGTTATCAGGAAACTCACCGGGTCCCACATAAGCAGATGGCGCACTAACCGTAAAGCCCAGATGTTTGAAAAACTGCAAGACTAACAAAAATGTTATGAAGAGAAAACAATTGCTTCATAGGAGAAGACTAAATATATTTCATAGCACAGTAAAAGCATAAAAAGTTAGCCAGCCAACCCTATTTTAAGAGGATCTCTAGCCTTAATTTGTCTAGAAAAGAATTCCTCAGAGCATTTCCAGGATGCAGGCGAAACTCCAACCTATAATGACAGAAAAGAAAACTTCATTAGGCAATATGTTCAAATAAGAAAGTTGGAAGGCAGTGTGTCTCCAACAACTAAAGCATGTTTGTGAACCATTGAGATGGTTTGTTTCGCGTTCCAATGTTGGATTTTGTGAGAAGTAACAATTTGTTGCTTTTGTATCAAGCAAGGTTAGTGACCCCACAGCCTATGAATCATTGGAATGGACTAATCTAGAAACAGACAATCAAAGCTTCAAGTCCATCTTCCCCAAGGGAATGAAATCCAAGATTTTGGTCCATGTTTCTGACTAGGTTGAACAAATATTTTTCTAAATAGATATCTGAATAAATTGAATTCTCAGTAAATATTGGAGACAATATCATTCCATTAGTAATGCAGTTTAGGTAGGGCCAACCATACAAAATGATTGAGAAACAGGAAGATATAAATAGTCTTGTATTTTTCAACGCATTTTAAACCTCAAGGTTATTTGAGCTTTGGCATTTTTTTTTTGAAGAAATTTGAGCTTTGACATGTTGGGCTGGCCACAACGGTTGTTGACAAACATTAAATAATCCTAGGGATATGTATTCAACCATCTTTTAGGGGAATTATAAAATTCCAGATCTGAGAGGCTTCTTACTCCGATAAACCCTTTTATAGTAGTTCATTTCAATCTATCCTACTGATCTTTCTAAATCGTATTTACCTACTGTTATTATCTTTGGGATATTAGAATTGGGGGAGTTCTTAAGTAATAAGCACCTGAACTTTGGAGATTATCTTTGTCTCTAGTCACTACTTATCTGTGTTGAAAACAAGCTCAGTCTTTAAGAATCAATAGAACCAAACCAATTCATTTATAACATTATTACAACAAAACATTTTCCATCATAAAAGTAAAAGTTGTGAACCAACGTTATACATTAAGAAGAGAAAAAGTTTAAACAAAATAATTAGCTTTTGACTAGGTCATGAACCAGAGACTGTCCCGTCTAAGAAGGTAAACTTACTTGATTCGCTTTGTGATACTTTTTTGAGTAGCTGCCAGAAACCCCAGGGATTAAGATGCACAATTCCATGAACGATCTAAGTCTGTCGGCCACATTAACAAAATAAATAGCGATAATATAGATTCAAGAGGTTCAAATATGCAAGGCTTCAGAATGAACTAGCGTTGTGCTACAAATTCACAGTTGAGTTTACAACTACTACTAAACCACCAGCAAGCAATCTGGCTTAGAAGGCATCTCGGGAAACAAAATAAATAAATAACTCAGTGCATTCACTTTGAAATTGGCGCAACACATGAATTAATGTTAGCTGTCTTTCTGGTTTATAGAGAAAAAATTATTGTCAGAGGGCCAAAGATTTATAGTATTAAAGAAGGTTATGATTGCAGCCTTCTAAAAGGCACACTTACTTGTATGCTAGCTCCTTCACACCCTCATTCCAGCCCTCAAGATGCCGATCCAAAAGAGCACGTGTTAAAGCATTTATCTGGAAAATATTTGGTGTCCCTAAGACCATCTCTAACATCACAACACCAACACTCCACATGTCATACCTGTAATAGCAGAAAGATTGCTTCAAAATTTTCAAGTAATACCATCTAAAATCTAAATCCACCAAACAATCATGCAAAATCTTTTAGAAAAAGAAATACAAGATGCTTAAGTCATGCAAAATATGACATACTTCAAAGTTGAGCTTGTTGGCCCTTCATACCATGTAGCATTTAGCAAAGCTTCAGGCGGTGTGTACTCGTAAGTTTGTTCAGCTCTGAATAACATAAAGCACATGTTTATCACAAAAATCACATAAATAAATTAACTAAGTAAATAATACTAGTATTTAGACTGAGCAATAAGATACCTAGAAGGCCCAGTAGAAGCATATAAATGCTTTAGTGTGAACTCGTCAATTCCACTTCCAAAGTCAATAATACGCCTACAAGAAACAGAAAAAGGACCTCAAATTCAGCAAGCAAAACAGTAAAATATGCATGCATGCGCGCACACACACACACACACATGCAAATAATTCGATAGCCAAATCCAATTTTAAAGGTAAGTAATAACCCAGTTGTACTGCTATCATTGTCGAAGACTCAAACCAATGATTATCAATTATATACAAAAGATCAACTTTGACTAGTAGAGATGCTAAAAGATCAATCCTTTGAAGGGTATGCAGTTCACAGGCATTCTTTGAGGATCATTAAGATAAATTGGTGGATTTAAAGATATACATTCAAATGGTTTCTTGAATATCTCAGATTAGAGCAGTAATTTACTTGAAAGTTGAAATATATGTTCAAGTACTATATACCGCCATCAGTCATTCTCCAACTTAACTCAAAATTTGGGGGTGGGGGAAGAGAAGGAAAAACGTTTTAGATTATCAAACATTAAAAAGAGGAAATCCATTAGCAGGAAGACTTTTACAAACACCAAAACTATGAAACACATTGGGCACACAAAATATGATTAACGACAATAGATCAAATCATATTATAAATAGAAGCAAGTTAACTATACATCAAATATATAGCATAAAAGATTAAATTGTTTCCCATCAATTTTTTATTCTAAAAAAAAGGTTAGAATAAAAGAAGGATACTAAAATACTTCACCGTACATTTTGGTGGAAAAATTATTCACTTTTGTTGGAGCATCTTTCAAGCATCTCCCTGACTCTGGATCTTCAAAGCATATCACCATATTCTCTTCAAAAATAACATACCTCAAGTCAGTTACATTTTACAAAGAAACAAGTTCTTTCAATTGAACAATACATTATAATAAAAAGAAAATTCACATACACGTACATTGAGGGACACAGATTGCAGTCTTATTATGGACCGCAGAAAAAGGGCCATCGTAATAGTATTTTAACCAATTAGACATTAAATACAAAAGTGAGACAAAGATCCCACATACTTGAGAAAAAAAATTCTATTGAATCACCAGATTTGATTTCAGCTTAATTAGTTGTAGCAAATCTAGAAACCCAAAATGAAGACAGGATGATTAAGAGGGTCTATTATAAAATATAGCAACATGTCAGTTTCCATAAAATCAATTTGTGCACATCGTTCTGTATGTGGCCTGTCGTCGGTTGTATTGCACATATATTAATTTGTGATCATGTGTCATGCAGAATGTGAACGACGTGTAGTCAAATGTCGACCGTTTTCCACCCGTGCGACGCACGGGCATGACACTAGTAAATTAACATCTGAACAAATACAATCCACTTAGCATTTACATCAAGTGCTTCAACATTAGTGACTTCAAATTTAGCAGTACCAAATGATTGATATCCTTTATAAAACAATAGTGTTTATTTATCTAGAAATCTAAATGCATACATCCCTTAGGCATCACAAACTACCCCCATGTCTTACCAGGTTTAATGTCCCTGTGTGTGATATTGCGGTCGTGACAAGACTTGAGTGCTAATAACTGAGCAAATAAAAGAGAATATTAATAAAAATAAATTGATATTTGATCGGACCTGATTAGTTTTTAAAACAAAAGTTCCAAAAAGAATTCAAGAAAATCGGTAAAATCAGTATTGTTTGGTTTTAGGTTTGTTTTTGGAATCGTTTTGCAGTCTTGTTTGAATCGGTTTGGATCACAATATGAGTACAGTTTTTAAAAATAAGAAGAAAAAAAACGGAATATATACATAAAAAGACAAGACAGAGAGGTTTATGATATACAAAAAACAGACAGAAAAGGTGCAAACCTTAGCTGCACATAAAGCAGTTAAGATGTAAACACTTGATGTAATATGCTGAAATGATCGATATTGTTCTTGCTCTAATATTGCAATTGTATTCTTGTCAAGGATTAACTCTCCTAAAAGAAGTAGCTAGCAAAGGCTTATAAAAGGTTTTATATCTAAAAAGCTGCTTAACAAAGATCCTTTGGGCCTGATGCTTGGAAAGCTAAGGCCCGTCTTACCTGTACTTTTTTTTTAACAAGCCATCTTAATTATACTTAAATTACCTCAATTAAGAAGAGTGGTGGCAGCGAGGATTAAATTTATGACTATTTGGACGGAGGCTCTGAAACCATGTCAAAGACCAAATCTCTTAAAAGCCAAAGCTATTACACGAGGTCTCATAAGAGGTCTATAGTAACAGTGTCCTTTTACTTTTCTGTATCCATGTTTTCCACATTCATTGGGTGGGTACACTGATCACTTTTGTTTAACACCATGTTCAATAATACAAATAAAAATAATAACAGTGATGGTAAAAACAAGAAACTTAATTTTGTCGAATCCTTATTAGGGGGAAAAAGTTGTTGTGTTGTTGTAGTTTTCATGGTTATATATTAGCGAACCATATGGATAACATAAATACCCCTTACAAACCTACATTGAAGACATACCAGTTGCCAGATAAGATTGCGCATTTCCTCTTGCCCTTCTTCTGTTGTTTTCAACCAACGCCACCACTTTGATGGACGTAGTATCCGAACCTGTTTCACTTGCTCAAGTCTTTCTTTCTCGGCAGTATTGTTTGCATCTTCTACAGTATATAAAAGTTTTGACAATGACACTCCTTCATAACTGAATACAAGCCATATTTCATTGGACCGGGACTCAAAAGATTCCACATATCTTGCAATATGGTTCAAACCTTCTTCATATATGGCTCCTTGCAGTCGAAATTTGTTTTGAAATGAATACTCAGAATCATATTGTGATGTTTCATATACGCAGTTAGATTTTCCAGCCAACAGCACATCTTCAAAGCACATGGATGCATTTAAGAAAATTTCTCCAAAATGTTTTTCCCTCAGCCCACTTAAGTACACAGCAGACCCTTTCTCTACCTGTTCAGTACAATCAAGAGTTATCTGTATAACCTGCTTACATATGTATAATAAAAATACAGTGCCTACCAACACAAAACTTCCCCTTAGGAAGTCTAAGCAAAAAAGATAAAGAGCATTTTAGAGATAAGTGTAGCTTATGCTTTCTGTTATGTTTTAACTTTGTTTTCTGTTGATAGCTTTGTGTTGTTCTGTATATTGTGGACTAGGGCCTTGTACCTCATCAGACAACAATGCAGCTTACAGAAGTGTTACTCACCATAGAAGATTCTAGTGGGTGAGATTATCTTATTAACAGAATCTTATGTAGCTTACATAGTGTTCTTCCAAGTTTTTTTGTATACAAGATTGTAATACAGGAAAGACAATTGGAACAGGATTTGTATCACAGGGTCTATATTACCTTCATAGTCAATCATCCACTATTTGTGGTGTTTCTGCATCTCCAGATATGATTCATCGTCGTTTGGATCATCCAAGTTTAGATAAGTTAAAGGTGTTGGTTCCTCAACTTTCACATTTGAAGTCATTGGATTATGAGTCATGTCAACTTGGCAAACATGTTAGAGCATCTTTCCCAAGCAGTCCCAACAAAAGATCCAAGTCTCCCTTTGATATTGTTCATTCTGATGTGTGGGGTCCTAGTCGGGTGCTGTCAACTTTGGGATATAGATATTATGTCACTTTCATTGATGATTTTTCTAGATGCACCTGGATCACTTTACTGAAGGACCGTTCACAATTATTTGGTGCCTTTCAGACATTTTGTTCAGAGATAAAGAACCAATTTGGAAAAGGAATTCGAATTTTGCGGAGTGACAATGCAAAAGAATATTTTTCTGCACCATTCAACTCTTTCATGCCTTCCCTTGGTATCATACATCAATCCAGTTGTCCCCATACACCACAACAAAATGGCGTCGCTGAAAGAAAACATCGTCATTTAGTTGATACAGCTCGAACCTTATTGATCAATGCTCATGCACCTTTTAAATTTTGGGGTGATGCTATTCTCACTGCTTGTTATTTGATAAACCGTATGCCATCCTCAGTATTGGATAATGAGATTCCACACTCACTCTTATTTCCTAAGGACCCTTTGTACACAGTCACACTTCGTGTGTTTGGCTCTACATGTTTTGTTCATGATCTCACTCCTGGTCGCGATAAATTGTCTGCACGAGCTATCAAATGTGTGTTTTTGGGCTATTGTAGAACCCAAAAGGGGTATCGGTGTTATTCTCCATCCACACGTCGCTTTTATATTTCAGGAGATGCTACTTTCTTTGAGGATACACCGTTCTTTGCTTCACCCACTACATCTAGTTCTACAACAGATGTTACCGATTCTCAGGTGATACCTATTCCTCTATTTCACCCAATATTTGAGCCACCTGTCTCTACTCAAAGTTCTCCACAGTTACAAGGTAACTCTGAGTTCTGCCGTTACGGTAATATTTATGAGCGTCGACATGTTAAAGCTCCAGAAACATCTTCTATTGATTCTAATGATTCAGCAACAAAGACTATTGCTACTGATTCTAGTGATTCGGCTACTGTTCCAATGTCCTCTCCTATTGTGGTCCAACCCGAGCCTTCTAATGACTTACCTATTGCTCTTCATAAAGGTAAAAGGTCAACTGCTAATCCTCCTTATCCTGTTTACAACTTTTTGAGTTGCCACTGACTGTCTCCTTCCTACTTTGCTTTTGTTTCTGCTCTGTCATCTGTCTCAATTCCTAAGATAGTTCATGAAGCATTATCTCACCAAGGATGGAAACAAGTCATGATTGATGAAGTGGTAGCTTTAGAATCCAACCATACTTGGGAGCTTGTTCCACCTCCTCCTGGAAAATCTTGTTGGTTGCAAGTGGGTGCTTAATGTCAAAGTGAGACCTGACGGACAAGTTGATCGATTAAAGGCTCGATTAGTGGCTAAAGGCTATACTCAGGTCTCTGGTCAAGATTACAGCGATACCTTCTCACCCGTTGCGAAGATGACATCTGTTCGCCTCTTTATAGCTATGGCTGCCATGAAACGTTGGCCTTTATTTCAGTTGGATATCAAGAATGCTTTCTTGCATGGTGACTTGGAAGAAGAGATTTATATGGAGCAACCTCCTGGGTTTGTTGCTCAAGGGGGGAGTAGTCTGGTGTGCAAATTGCAGAAGTCCTTATATGGCCTGAAATAATCACCTCGGGCTTGGTTTGGTCGATTTAGCAAAGTTTTGCAGCAGTTTGGGATGACCCGTTGCGAATCAAAGAACAAAGCATATAGAAGTCGACTGTCATTTCATTAGGGAAAAGATTCTCTCTGGAGTCATCAAAATCTCATTTGTCAATTCTAAGGATCAACTTGCAGATATCTTTACTAAATCTCTACGAAGTCCTCGGATAACTTACATATGTGACAAGATGGATGCATATGATATGTATGCTCCACCTTGAGGGGTAGTGTTGAGATATTGATATTTATTATATTTAATATAATTTGTTAGTATCATTAGGAGTTATGATAGGATTGCATTCCTATTTAGATCAGATCTCATGTATATAAATAGTTGGTTTTCATTCCTTTCAAGATTATGAGAAATATTCATATTCAAAAATAGCATAGCAGTCAACATTCCATTTCAAACCCAAAACAAACTACACTGTCGATCTCTCAATTTTCTTATTCAAAACTTTTACAAATGAAAGCAACTAAACCAGAAAGAAAATAAATTCATAATATAGCAATTATCCTTCTTGTATAGAAGATTAACGTCACGTGAAGTCGTGAATAAGATCTTTCAAGTGGTCAAGAAAATGAAAATAAGCATGCCTCCAAGTTCAAAACACAGCATACCAAATTCATAGCACTAAAAAATACTTTGATATGTTAATCTTTCATTAAAAAATAAAATTGTTCAAATTAAAAGCCTTATGTTCATCAACAACTAAACAGATTGTACACAACTTAGCCATTAAAAAAATAAAAAACTACACAACTTGGCACAAGGGGAACCAAGCAATTGAGTTCAGGTGGTTAATGAGCTACACCAAGGACGAATTGTTTAGGAGAATCTGAGTTCGATTCCTAGGTGAAACAATTCTTGTGGGCAAACATATTGCACAGGAAGAAACTCCGGTAATGAATCTGGAGCACCACTACTACCGTTGAGCACAATCACATTTCCGTCAGAATCAACATCCACTATAACAGAGTCACCCTCTTTAATCTCTCTAGAAAGCATCTTCTTAGCCATGTTATCTTCCAAAAGTTGCATTATGGCTCCTCTTAGAGGTCTGGCACCATAACTAGGATTATAACCTTTGTCGACCACTCTCTCCCTAAATCTCTCGGTCACCGAGAGCTCAGTCTCTTTGGTTTTCAGTCTTTCGAACACCTCCTTCAGCATTATATCAGCTATCTTCTTAACCTCCAGTTTTGTATGTTGTCTAAAAACAATCATTTCATCCAGCCTATTCAAGAACTCTGGCCTAAAGTATTGCTTCAGCTCCTCGGTTATAATTACTGTCCTTCTCATCATAGTCAAGGTCAAATCCTTGTAGATGGCCTCCTTTCTCAATCACACTGCTTTCAACGTTTGATGTCATTATAAGAAGTGTGTTCTTGAAGTTTGTAGTTCTTCCCTTACTATCTGTTAGCCTCCCATCTTCCAGGATTTGAAGTATCATGTTGAAGACATCAAGATGGGCTTTCTCAATCTCATCAAAGAGTACAACAGTGTAGGGACAGCGCCGAACTGCCTCAGTCAGTTGACCACCCTCGGTATAACCAACATATCTAGAAGGTAAGCAGATGAGTTTGGAGACTGTGTTGTTCCATAAATTCACTCATGTCAAGCTGAATGATCGCATCTTCAGAACCAAAGTAGTATGAGGCCAATGCTTTGGCCAACTCAGACTTCCCCACACCAGTAGGGACAGAAAAGATGAAGCTGGCAATTGGCTGGTTAGGGTTCTTAAGTCCAACACGAGCTCGACAGATAGCACGGCTAATGGCTTCTACTGCTTCGTGCTGACCAATAATGTGTTTGTGCAAGCTCTCTTCCATCTTGAGAAGGCGATCGGATTCGACAACCAAGACTTTGTCAACAGGGACACCAGTCCAGGCGGTAACAATATTTTGTATGACAACTTCAGTCACAAGTGCACCTATATCTCCTGTCTCACTCTCCGCCTTGCTCATTCCTTTTTTTTTTCTTTCTACAAGTGCTGATATCTGAGTCTTAAGATCCTTTTCTTTATCCCGCAGCTCTCCAGCCTATGTAGAAATTAAGGTACCATCAGACCGCAAATTATTAGCCGAAAAGCAAAAGAATTTGGGGATATATAATTGAAGGAAAAAACCACGACAATGTCTTTAAACAAAAACTAGAGACCAAAGTCGCTATAGAACTTTAGGAAAGATAAAATAGCCTTAAATGGCTTACTTTTGTTTTTAGAAAAATATAATGTAATCTCGCAGGAAAAAAGGTGGTTGAATATCCTAAAAATGTTGGTTAATGTTACAACTACAAGATAAATCTTAAATTATGGCCTTACCTTTTCAAATTCTTTGTTGCAAACAGCTTCATCTTTCTCCTTAACTATCTGCCTAACCTCATTTTCAGGCCCTCTTGCTTCTTCAGGTAACTGCAAGTATATAAATCTGGCCCAATTAACTCAACAATAGATGAGACTAAGAACTGCTGGTTCAGAGAATGGCAGATGAACAATACCTGCGCGTGTTGAAGTCGGACTTGGGAACCAGCTTCGTCAATCAAATCTATAGCTTTGTCAGGCAAAAATCGATCACTGCAGAAGACATAATTATTTTATGAACTAGAAAATACATTAAGATAAACAACAGGTAGAAAACAACAAGATACAAGGTACAGTTTGATTCTTTCATATTCACAACTATATGAGAGTTCCAAAATAACTGCTGTAAACAATTCAAAGGCATAATGTAAAATTCCAAAAAGTATAAAAAATGAAAAAACTTTTCCATGGCATAAATTAAAATTGAAAATGAGGAGAGAATGTACATACGTATAAATTATGACAAACCTGATATATTGATGTGACAGCTTTGCAGCAGCTACAAGAGCATCATCGGTGTTAGGAAACATGATATCCAATGAAGGAATGAGAGAAAACTAAGAGAATCTTTCTATTGATGATAAAAGTGAATATTACAAATGATAAGAGATGTCTTCTAATGAGGTGATTACAACTATATATACTACTACATGACTAATACTAACTAGTATCTAATCCATATCTCTAATAATCGGTAAAATGGAGCTTGTCATCTTTGCGCCGTCTAACCCCTTTCAGTATTTGTATTGTTTCACTCACAGTTGGCTCCGGCACTTTAACCGGCAGGAATCTCCTCTCGAAAGCTGGATCCTTTTCAATGTGCTTCCTGTATTCATCTAGTGTTGTGGCTCCTATACACTGCATAAGTATTTAATTCTATTTACTTAAGAGATGGAAGTTGTGGCAAGTTCAGCATTTGCACAACCATATATATGTCTTCAGTCTTCACATTTCATATCCAGTCCAAAGTGACCATTCAGAATTTTAATTTTTTATACTATTGATAAAAAACGACTGTTGAAAATGTGTACACTTTTTTTCAGATAAAAGTATTCCAAAACCAATTACTGAAACTTCTGCTGATACATGGTCATTGATCTGCAATTCAAAAGTGAAATGTTGTAATGTGATTCGAAATATAGTTTGAAGACGTTGTATTGCTGAATTATTACTGTACTATATAAAATGCAGCGTATCCATTTTAGATGTCAAGAAAGTATTACATGTAGTTCACCTCTAGCAAGAGCTGGTTTCAGTATGTTTGCCGCATTAATTGCCTCTTCAGCTGCTCCTGCTCCAACGAGAGTGTGCATTTCATCAATGAAAAGTATTATTTCATCACTCTGTTTGATTTCCTCCATTAAATTTTTCAATCTCTCCTCAAATTCTCCACGATATTTAGTTCCAGCAACAAGTAGACCCATATCTAGGGCTATAACCTAAATCATGCAGAACAAGGCTTTCATGTCATTCAAGACACCAAAATATATGCTAAAATTCCATATCTAAGAACTCTAAACAGACCCAAGACAGAAACTCAAAACGATGACACAGTCATATCTCATATGACTAAATATAGGGCAAGATGCTCCAGAACTAGTCTAACCATCTTGATGCAAGAAAATTACTTCCCAATCAAAATGTAGTATTAGAAGTAAATGGACAATATGTTGAAATCTTATTAACAAAATGAGCAACCTGGAACATGTTTGTGGTGCTGAAAAAGAAAGAAAATACCCTGAATCAAACCAACAACAATTTGTAGACTATAAATAGAAAGAAAAAAAACACCAACCTTCTTTCCCTCTAAGGTTTCCGGGACATCACCATTTGCAATCAGTTGGGCGAGACCTTCAGCAATAGCTGTCTTTCCGACAATAGGTTCCCCAATAAGACAAGCATTATTTTTGGTATGACGACCCAAGATTTGAGTAACACGTTCAATTTGTGGCTATCTACCCACAACAGGCTGCAATTTTCCCTAGCATTTTGAGTTTTTAGGACAAAGACAGAAGAGAAAATAAGCATGCTTCAACATCAACTCATAATGATACGTCATCAACAATCTGTCATTAAGAAAACCAGGACTGTAAGTTACCTCCTCTGCTAACTTGGTCAAATTAGTGCCATACTCCTCCAAAGTTGGCATCTTGTTCTTACTGCTTCCAGAGCCAACAATAGCCGCAACATTCTCAGCCCCCTCATCAACCATGTGAATAACCTATTCCCCACAAGTGGAACACAAACACACAATATGTTTATTTGAGCTATTTGGAGTACTTTTGTGACCTCAAGATGGTTCACGGCTTTCCATGGAGGACGACTGCCTTGGCCTACTTCTACAAAGAGCTTAATGTTGTTTGTCGCTATAAGACAATGCAACTGGCTAGTTACCTAACATGTTTGATGTAAAACAACATATTGTTATTTACGTAATTCTATGTTGTTTACTTATTAATATACGTTGACGAAAACATGAATATATCATCACTTCTGCGGAGTTGGGGCCAAGGATTTTTCAAATGGGTACATGGAGGATTGATACCCTATGCTATGAATTTTACACAGATGAAGGGTATTGCTATCACATATCCTTACCTAGAGCCCCATGATACGGGTTCTACAAGTTAGTAACAATACTTTGAAGGGGGCACTGCTTTGTTGTAACTTGTAAATAATGTATGAGAAAAGATCATTGTCGATTGAGAATACAATAAACTTATTTTGCCGAATAACCATCATGACAATCATGTCTCCTCACCCAAGTATCCGCTACGTGGTCCTACAAAATAAAGTTATCCAACAAAGAAACACACTCTTTCACATACTTCTCCTTCCAAGCAAATAATCTTCTTCTCCACCTCCACCTCCACCCTGCCCCTCAACCTAGCCTCCACATCACAACCACATAAATATAACAACCAACCCATAACTCAAATACTAGAGAAATAATTTTCTCTTTCATTTTCCCTCTTTATTAATTTTGATGTATATTAAATAATTGAACCCGTTAAACATCACATTATTATGTTTTAAAAAAAAAAAATCACATTATTATATTTTTAAAAAAAATTGACAATGAAAAACACAAATATGTAATGTATACACCCAAAAGGCCAAAACAAAGCAAAATATAGGTAGTATGGTAGACCTTTCAAAAAACAAATAGGTAGCATGGTAGATGAAGTGTTAAATGAATTTAGAAAAATAAAATATGGGTGTTGTTAACCGGCCCCGGACACTTGTTAATGAATCCAAAAGTAGAAAAATTGTCTTGGAAATATAAACTATTACTTTTGACCAACTAATTATTACACCATTTTTTAATAAAATCTTATTTCTTTTACCTACTTAACCAGGGCCACCGGTTAATATTGTCTATACAATATTTATAATTGTTTTGTGAGCAAATAGTCACTTTAGTCTCTGACTCTGCAACTCGTTGTTACATAGGTCCCTGACTTAGGATTAAATACAAAGAAGTTTCTGACTCTGCACTTCCGTTATCACTTTAGTCCCTGACGTTAAATAATTTTGTTAAGTGTGACACAAGGACTAAAGTGAAAGTAGAAAATGGTCATTTTAGTCCCTAAACCAAAAATCAATATCCCCAACTTGAATCTCAAATCCCTAAATCCTTAAATGTCATCCCTAAATCCCTTAAATTGAAAATTTCAAATCCCTAATTTATTATCTTATTTGACAATATTAATATAACATTTTCTTTTTGTTTTTGTCAAAATATAGCGTTCTTTTATTTAAAATTAAAAAATTGAGATTAATAATATCATTTTTTTTTTTACACAATTGGTGTTTAATACCGTGGACAAAGTTTTACCGTTAAGCATAACAAAAATACATAAAACTTTCAATACAATTTATACAATTGAGTGTTTGTCTTTCTGCTCTTTTTATTACGCTAACGTTTAAAAATTATGAACAATATTTTTTTAATGAAATTTTAATTTTGATTTAAACTAAAAATACAAATGTTTGTTGTTTTCAAATTATAACAAACAAACTTCTTTAAAAAACAAACCAAACTAAACCATGATTATTTATTTCAATGACAACAACAATATAACAAAAAGTCGCATTTTTAAAAAAAAATATATAAATGTTTTTTTTTTGAATAAAGATATAAATGTTTGTTGTCTACGGTACCGTTTGGCCAGACTTTTTTTTCAGTCTAAAAGCTACTTTAAAACAAAGTTAAAATAAAGCTCTTTAAGAAAAAAAACTAAAGTTGTTTGGTTTCTTTATTTTTTTTTAGTTCTAAAGTTATTTTTAAGTTGAAAGCTGTTTGGCAAAATCTTGTACAAAACTTTGAATTTATTATTTTTTTGTAGTGTCTAGGGTTCGAACCTGAGACCTTGCATATATTTATGCATTGTCTATAAATAAAAAACTTTGAATTCATTATGAATTAACATAATAAATAAAAAAATGTCTAAACTATTTTTTGAAGGGAAAAAATGTTTAAAATATAAAAGATATATTTTTACAAATACTATATTTACTCAATGACGTTTATTTTGTGTAACACGAATACAAATTTGTATCATCATATAAAGGACTTGTTAAATATTTGAATAGGAGAAATAATTTAAGGAGGCTCAAATAATAACATAAATAATATCAAAGTAGTTTGGAAAATTAAAAACAATAATCATCTTTTTTTTTAAAAAAACATAAATCATCACAAACTCAAACATTTCTACTCTCCATCAACACATCTCCTATTTGATTTCTAACTTTATTCATGTAGCCTCCATCTTGTACTCTTCCTGGATTATATGAACTGATTTCTTCATTTATATTGTTTTCTTCGTCACGCTCAATCATATATTCAGAGATAACATCACATTTATTAAACTCTTCATCTTCAACTCCACACATTCGAATAAAGTTGTGGAGTGTTGTTGTTGCAACTATGATCTTTTGTTGTTTGATTAGTGAAAATGGTCGCATATCACATAAGATATGCCACCTTTTTTTTCCAAACTCCAATTGTTCTTTCAATGACATTTCTCAATAAAGAATGTGCATGGTTGAACACTTCATGCATCCCTTCTGCTTGACTACCGTCTCTAAAATCAGAAATGTGATATCTTTCACCTTTGTATGGTGAAAGGTACCCTTTCATGTTTGGATATCCAGCATCAACCAAATAATATTTTTCTAAAAATTATAAAATTTATTGTTAATTTATGTGTAAACTTAAATTTATAGATACACATGTCTTAAAATTTATTATAAAATGAAATTATGTGTACCTTCAGGAGGATGTGGGAACACACTTTTCATTTCTTCAATCACGAATGAAAGAATACGAGTGTCATGTGTAGTACCGGGCCAACCAACAACAACAAAAGTGAATAACATGTCTAAGTTGCACACTAACATGACATTTTGTGTTGGAAATCCCTTTCTACCAATATAATGAATTTGATCTTTAGTAGGAACAATGGCTGGAATATGTGTTTCATCTATTGCACCAATGCACCCTTCAAAATGAGGCCAATACCTACGATCATTTTTTATCTTGGAGGGAATTTCTGCAAAGTTAAAATCCGGAGGCCTTACAATTTCCTTTGCTAATAATCATAAACTTTCCAAAACTTCCCCAAACTTTCTATTCACAGTCTCTCCTGATTTTCCGAATTTATTCTGAACATTTCGATTAGTTTCACTATGTGCGCAAGTCCAAAGGAACATAACAAGTACCTCCAATGATGTAATTTCTTTAGATGGATGTAACCATCCTTTACTCGCCAATAATTTTTCAAGTTTCAATATGGCATGAGATTCCATCCTAAACATGTTATAACTTTCACCCTTAGTGTTAAAGAGTTTCTCGAACCCAAGTCCATCCATGAGAATAAAGAAATCTATTACCTTGCTTTATTAAGTACTTCATGTGATAATTATAAGCGATTGCTGCTGCAGCATAGCATATCTTATAAAACTCACATTTTCTTTTTTTTACTTTTCTCGAATGCTTATTGATTTGATTAGAAGGCATCTGTAAGATAATTTTATAACAAGGAAACACATGTGAATACGTAATCATTGAATTAGTTCAAATGCATAAACATAAATCTCAATGCAAAATTTTGAGCCAAATGCTCAATAACAAATACCAAATAAGAAAGGATAATATAGAATATAGAATTTAATTGAATCTTAACTAAAGGAAAATAGAAAATAAAAAGTTGAATCTAAACTTAAAACCAGATAGTTTTTATTGTCACTCATATTTGTCTCGCTGATACTTGTATATAATCCAGTCTACCAAAGCATCCAGAGAATCTTTGAAGGACATCATTAAGATTCTATTATCTTCATCTTTAAGCATCTCCAAAGCATAACTAAATTATCGACTATTCAAATGTCTTTCCTCCTTCACACTTTTCAATATTGTAACACAATCAGGAATTGAATATTTTCCAAGAACATTAGATGTTGCTGCAATTTCGGCCTTCTCAATTTCATTATGACCTTCTGCTGCTTGAACTAATTGCTCAAATCTGTTTCTCATGGTTGTTGCAGTCCCAACCTTGGTCTTACCCTTTGTAACTTTCTCACCCATATCTGGTGAAACCTTTCTTTTCTTTCTTGATTTGTTATTTTCCACAGGGATAATATCATCATCTTCTGATTCAATAATTTCTAGTGGCACATCATCAATAGCATTTTTGCCACTAGATTCATGTGGCACCCCTAAAACTGGTGTCCATTGGCATTGGCTTGTTGCCACAATCTCTCCAAATATAAATTTCAATTCCTCACGAAATTCCAATCCTTGACTTTGATATTTTGCATATTTCACATTCTCTAGCATTGCCAATAAAGGAGATTTAGACAAACCCTTCTCTTACTCAACGTTCACCAAGTAAAATCAAAATATTCATAATACTCACCTTAATTTTAGCCTCCCACCAAGCAGGATCAGCATCAATATTTCCTATTTCGGGATTCCATCCCAGTCCTGTTTCTTTACCAATTAATTGTTTTCAGGTAGTCCGATCGGTTCTCAAATTATCCATTCTATTTTTCAATTGTTTTTGCGTATAGTTCTTACTAGCATTTCTATTGAATTCATCACGTATTTCTTCCCATTTCTTATTTTTAAAAGCAATTCCCGGTTTCCCGCATTTTCGAATTTAGAAGAAATATTTTCTTTGGTAGTCATAACTCCATTTATATATAGAATAATAAGAAAAAGATATGCATTGTTACAATACAAATGTGTAAAGTATATATAAGTGTAATTTTTTTAGGCAACTACACTTGTACTTTTAATTAAAATCAAAATTTTATAAAAATAGTTATACGCATTACGCAACACTAAAAAAATTATACGCATTATCGTAACAAAAAAAACAGACAGACGAACATAAAGTATCACTCTAAACACTAATGTGTGTGTGTATATATTTCCGAGGTTGAAGAAAGGGAATAAAAATATTCGGTGTCATTCATTGACGGTGTGAATAAAAATATTTGTGAGGTTGTGATAATCAAAAGCTATTAAAATTAATATATAATTGATAAAAAGATAATAAAATTAAATGGACCCTTTAATGGACCGGTTCAAAAAAATAAAATAAAATAAAATGGAAGAAAAAAGCATATTGAAAAAATAAAAGAAAAAGGTTGGCAGCGTGTGTTGAAGAGAGGTGCTTGTGAAATAAATTGGGGAGAAGTAGTTTTTTGAAGTAGCATTAACAACTTTTGGTTAAAGCTCATTCCATTTAATTTTATGCATTCTAAAAAAAGTACTTTTTTTTTTCCGAAAGTACTTTATTGATATTGTATTTGACCTAGCTTCTCCTTAAAAACGTGGAGAAGTTAAATAAAAAGCCGGACCAAACGGTAGCTACAATGTTTAGAAAAAAGTCACTTTTTTTTTACAAGAGAAAAAAGTCAAATATTAGTGTATATTTTTGTAACAAAGATTAGATATAAGTATGATTGATTTAGGTCACTCACCATTTATACATGCACCAAACCTAATAGTGATAAGCGTATTGAGAAAAACTCAAGTCTCACGTTAAAAAGATATGACTCTTGATTCATAATGAATTAGATCTCCTTTATTTTGAGCTACTAGTTGGAGATGAAGACCGAATTAAAGAGCGGTCTTAAGAAGGAATACTGATATAAAACTTCTAAACCAGTCGATAACTTGTGCTACAGCATGGGCCGTATGATGAAGTGTGTGGCGTTTTGTCGTGGTGTGAGATCTAGTACTAAATAATAGTTGAAGTTAAAAGGCATACATAAACTAACTGACATTCTTATGTCAATGATATTAAAGAAGTACTAACTAAAATTGGTCATTGATTATAGTTAATAATATGAGTTGCGTCTATCACAGAAGAAATATTTTTTTTGAAGAGATCATAGGGAAAATATTAATATGGGCGTTGTATTTCAATTGTACACTCCAACTATTTTTACAACGATCAATTTATAGAAAAACAACATAAAAAATTAAAAGTGTTATTTTTTTTTAAGAAAAAAATAAAGTGTTCTTAAAAAGGAATACTAATATAAAACTTTGAAACATTGTCTACGTAAAGCAGAAAACCGAGGGAGAAACTTGTCCCCACCCCGATTGATCTAGTTGCTCCTTTAAATATTAATTGTAGGATTTTATAACACGGCAATTATCAAACAAAATAACATGGCATGTCAACATAAAGTAGTTTTCTACATTTGGGACGGGTTTGGGTATGGGTTCGGGGCTATGAAGCCCCGATACTTTAAAATGGATGACGTATCGTATCCCCTGCGTTTACTACACCGATACCTGCCCGATACTTCCCGATACTTCCCGATACGTATCAGGAGAGTATCAAAAAATTAAATTTTATTTTGAAAAAAATAATTATCCGATACTTCGCGATACATATCAGGAAAGTATATGATAATTATCCTGCATCGACACTTGCTCCAATACTTCCTAATTAATGTTAACTAAAATAACTTAACTCTTGAGTATAGTGCTTCTTTTAGGATAGGTAACTTGAGACAAGATAAAAAACGTAAACTCAAGCGGTCCGTTGTTTAGGACTGTTAGCTTGAAACAAGATAAAAAGTAAACTTAAGCGGTCCGTTGTTTAGGACTGGCAGCTTGATACAAGATAAAAAGGTAAACTCAAGCGGTCCGTTGTTTAGGACTGGCAGCTTGAAAAAAGATAAGAAGGTAAACTCACTCAAGCAGTCCGTTGTTTAGGAATGGCAGCTTGAAACATGATAAACAGGTAAACTCAAGCGATCTGTTGTTTAGGACTGGTATTCTGAGCTAAGGTTTAACAATATTTTGTTTCATAAGTTATAAAACTACGAAATTATAAAAGGTTTGAGAGTTAATAGGGAAATGATTATGCTGGGATTAAACTTCATCAACCTACTTATACGTATTCTCGGATTAGTGTTGCGGATTCTAATTATCAATTGATATTATCACATATTGCTCGGCAACATCATTCATGTCCAAATGATGTCGTGATTTCTATTGGGTCGTTCAATAGTCGATTTCCCAAACTATTAAACAATCCAATAGTCGATTGTATCGTTGTATAGCTGATTTCCCAAGCTATTAAACGATACAAAAGCTTTGGGTTCCAATATT
>Ga0315914_1000775_pt1 | contig 43484 bp, 23 predicted proteins | sample MpolenodulesMG_FD_203920 | JGI IMG/M metagenome (GOLD analysis project Ga0315914, IMG submission 203920) | Medicago polymorpha root nodule microbial communities from Los Angeles, California, United States - elongated nodules | ecosystem: Host-associated > Plants > Roots > Nodule | place: USA... | reverse complement strand
TTTTAAGGGTAGTTTTCGTAGTTTAAATTTTTTGCATGTTAGGCGTGAAGCCAACCAAGCTGCTCATTATTTAGCTAAATATGCTCTTAAGAATTTAGAATGCATATGGATCGAAGAAACTCCACCGTGTATTTCTGCAGTCTTGACTTTTGATTTATTGCCAGACCTTCGTTAATGAATTTGTGTTTAACGTCAAAAAAAGAAAGAAAAGGAAGTAACCTTAATGACTAAAAATTTATCCAGATGAATAAGTGATGAGTCTGGAGTTCGAACTATTCCTACATACCACATTATTCAAGACTCAAATAGACACCTATGTGAATTTTCTATTTAAGGTGTAATCGAAAGATTTATTTATCTTTTATGTGAAAATGAGGTAGATAAATTTTGACTATTGATCTCTCAATATTTTTCTTACTATGTCAAAACTGAAATTTCTGTCGTTCTTCATATTCTCTTAATCATCTAATAATGTGTTAAGTGGCGAAAAAATGTTCAAATTTTATATCGATATAATTTGAACACTCCCTCTATCACCCATCTCTCTAGCTTCATAATAATTTGGTGGAGAATGAGAGAACGGAAACGCTTTGCTAGGGTTTGTCCATTAGCATGAGCGCCGCATTCAATCCCATCCCATCCCATCCCATAAAGGAAAATTCAACTACTTTCCTTCAAGGTTTGATACATATTATATTTGGTGCTTCTTAACAATACACCATTCTCGATTGTCGTGTTGGGCAAGTGCATTTGCATTAGCATTTGAGATTATCGTGAATACAATCTTCACCAATTTACAATCGGTTAAGCATCAAGTAATCCCAATCCCTTGTTGTTACTTGGGATCATTTCCAATTGGTGGTCCATTTTTCTTTTTAAGCAAAATGGAAAATATATATAAAATAAAAAACGAGATACAGAGACTGGGAGAACATTGGACCTGATCCAGGTACAACCCAAATGAGAATAAAACAAGATAATACAGACCCGGTAGATCAACTCTAATCAATCTTAACAAAACAAACACTCCTCAAAAGCGTAACCCAACGCATCTGCGTACAGACACGAAACCAAGTTACAAAAAAGATGATGAGTGGATGTCCATAAGATAAAAAAGGGTTCATAAAGGTGAATGGATCGACCGCCAACATGATATTACGATCCACGTACCAACAACCCCCTGAACAAACAACAGTAAACGCTCTTTCGAGCATACAGTCTGATAACAATCATAAAGATTGAAATGGATAACATGACAATACTGGAGACGAGGCTACCTTAAAGTCTTGACAATTGGTGGTCCATTGAATTTTGCTCCTAGTGTGTAATCAGTGAGTACCATGACTGAATTAGGTGTAGCCACAAAATCTTTTGTCCAGGTTGTCTTGAATTATGATGTTGGGTTAAATGAGCCACTTCCTTTACCGTGATTCACTTTGTATCAAGATAAATCAACATGAGTATGAAAAGAATTTGAAGGATTGTCAACGGAAACTTCGTAGAAGATTGTTGCTTAGCAAAGGATACAACTTAGAAAGTTTCTGTGAAATTATTAAAAATTTGGAAAATAGAGCATCCTTGGCGTCTCATCTCACTTGGTAGGGGTCTCTTCGAATTTACATTTGGATTAGTTGAGGATCTAAGGATAGTTTGGTCACAAGACACGTTCAACATAGAATCAGGTTTGGTTCGGCTCTCAAAATGAACAAAAGACTTTAACACACACTCTTAAAGGAAAACTCATGCACAAGTATGGATTTGATTGTTGGAATTGCCTCAAAAGTATTGGAGTGATCGAATTCGCCGCGAAATTGCTGGAGCAATTGGCACTTCTTTAATTATTGACACAACTACTCAAATAAAATCTTCGATCACTACGCGAGGGTGTTAGTTGATGTTGATTTTTCTCACCGCATATTTGATGAAATTATGGTTGAAAGAGAGAGTTTGCATTTAAGCTAGCATTTGAATACGAATGCATGCCTGACTTTTGTTCCCAGTGTCAAATTATCGGTCATGATGTAACCGCTTGCCGCTGTCGATAATGTCGAAGCATGCTTTGGAGAAAGTTGATCACGATAAAAAACCGACACCGACACAAAATCGTACAATTGACTGTGTCTGTTTCAAGGTATTAGTAAAGATCCGCTAAGATAAGTATATCTCATCCCACATTGTTTATATTTTTGATAAGCAGGTTTTAAAAGATGAAAAGGGATGTGGAGTAACTTGAAGTTAGAGGGAAGACTCTATTGGACTATTGTATTAGGTTAACTACTACATAGATTTTTACTAATAAATTATGCTCAATTCTTAGTATTCTTGAACTGAAATTCAACCAGGTCACTTATTTTTCGATAATTTTTGAAGTTTTATTTTAACCTTTAGAATTGTCGGTTATGTAACATTGTTGTGCATGCTCCAAAACATCAACGAAATTAATTATCTGATGAATAGAATGTCAAATACTATACAAAAAATTGCATCCTAAAAGCAAATGATTGATGAATAGATAACCGGCAACGCCACTTATCTAACATCACCAAATTAAACTCACTAAGCCTCTGTACCCCAAACCACCATTCTCTTTAACTAAGCAAATTTTGTTTCAATGAGACCAAATGAATTTTACCACCACCCCTCCCATAAAAGAGATTTATGGAAATGAATTATACATGTGTGGTCTTTGAAGAAGGAAAGAGAATAAATCGATATGACATAATTGACGAGCACTAGACGACATGACAAATTTCTAATATCGTATAGAAATTTAAACGTGAGTAAAAAAGTTGCATTTAAATTTCTATAGTTAGTTTTGTAAGCACAAATATAGTTAGTGTGCTCATTTTTAAGGTTTTTGGTTAATTAGTTAAAGTGTCAAACAACTATTATAATTAATTTATCACTTAAACATATATATAAATTATCGCTAGAGAGCCCCATTTTTTTTAAAACTTATTATTACACTAATCAACTATAGTTAGTTGATAGATTAATTAAAGTTAGTAGTTTGGTTAACCTATCAACTAACCATAGCTGATTATATTTTTTTGAAGAACTATAGTTGATTAACAATAGTGTAATACTTTACTTCAAAAAAAAATATAACAGTGTAATACTTATCGTCTAATTGGATGTACAAATGATTGCATGCATCAGGCAACACAAGCATCCATTTTGAATTTTTATTTTAGACAGAATTTTAAAACAATTTTGAAAAAACAATTGATTTATATTATACTAATGCTATCTTTTTACTATAGTTTATTATTAATATTAGTATTGGTATTCTTTTAATTAGTTGAATGGAATCGAATAAACAAGGAATAATAGTAAAGAGAAATAAATGAATACAGAATGAAACAATTTTGTATTATTTGGAAAATATACATTAAGAAAGAAGCATTAATTGTTTTCTTTGCATATATTTGAAAGTCAAATTGAATTATTTATTTTAAATTTATATTTAATTATTTTATGTGTGTTGAGTTATTTGGAATATGATTATTAGAAAACAATATAAATTGATTGTACCCCCTAATTGAGTTTGACTATAAAAATTAAAATTTCTTTGTTTTTTAACTACATTAATTTCTTTGTTATGGGTGCAATAGAACCACTCCACTCACACTAATAATTATTAGCTAGTAAAACACTTGCAAGTGTTTCCTTTTGTTGGTTTTAAGGTATTTTTGATATTTTAATAAAATGAGTGCAATTTCTTATTATTATGTTTTATTTAAAAGAAGAATGAATAATAGTTGAAATTTTTTATGTCACCTTAGCATGTTTTCAGTATGCTGATTAATTTCCTTCATTTTCTATTTTTTGTGGCTGGTCTGTTTTCTTTTTAGTGTATCCACATTCATTTATCAAATATTTTAAAGGTGCTTCATAGTTGTCAATTATTTATAAATACATTGATCGAGTTCTCAAAGTTGTAAACCTAGAGACTTAATTTGTGGCAAAAGCTTTTAACTTTAGTTTAGTTTTAGTTTGTGTTTGCGGAATGGTTGAGATCAACTTTGACACTATCTCAAAAAAGAAAGAAGAAACTTTAACACTAAAAATATGAAAAGATTAAAACACATTGATGACATATTTAAATAAAAACGATTTACTGCAATTCAACCAGTTTTGGACTGGATCAGTTTTCGGTTGATCCAACCTATAATGTTAAAGAAAAATGAAAACTAATATTAAAAAATCTCAAAAAATATATCACATAATATACTAAAAATTAACATTACAGAATAACAATGATCAATTATGTTTAATACATATTAAATAAAGGTATTAGTCAAAAATAAAAATTAATTTAAATTAACAAGTATTACTAAAAAGCAACAAATAATATATTTATATGTGGATTGGTTCAATTTATAAAAATCTATCCAAAATTTGATCTCATCTTTGTATGTGTGACTTTCTCAAAAGGAAGTAAAAATTATTCAATCTTGTATTAATTTTGATACACACTACTGCAAACTAATTGAAAACTACTTGGATTCAATATTGCAAGGTTCTAGCCAAATTTCAACCTATTCTTTCAATCTAACGAGTGCTAGATTTTCTTAAACTAATAGTCAACATATAATTCATCTATCCTTGTTAGATTTCCTAGTATCATAATTATATCCGATCTACTATACACATTCTTTTATTAAAATCAATGTGTTTGATTGAAATTTATTGCCAATTTTTTTTTATCACTCTATATACCCTCTTATATAATTAATTTTATATATCAAAGATGAATTACGTATGAATAGAAGGCAAATAGGTAACAAGTTGTGCTATTAAGCCTTTTTGGATGACAAAATCAATCATCGTAAACACACCATTCATGGGCATAGGAGACATGAGATTGTTATGTATGATCCTTTGAACTCTATTAGAAGATCAACAACCTCTGGTCTTAGGAAATCAAAAGTGTCAAAAACAAATGGTATAAAATCATGTTGATTGTTAGAACATGCTTTCTCATGTTTGGCCATTTTGCTTGACACAACTTTTAGGGTTGCTTGCCCTACCGCTGACCCCCAATCCCACGAGTGGTGAAACCTCCGTCAAGTCTACACATGCATGTTTTCCTCTTACCCATCCGTACACCATAACATATGCAGGCCTAAATATCGATCTTCTATTTAGTGGATCAGTCAGGAAGTTCACAAGCGCCTCCTTCTTCACTAATATTATTGTCTGCCTGAATATATCAAAAAGGATATCCCTAACAAAGTCATGTATGTACTTAAACCTAGTAAGCTCCTTACAATGAACTTCATGCTCCCTAACAGGGTACACCTCATCAATAGAAAATAGTGGGATCATAAGACGATATCTAAGGATATATAGTACGATATACCACTGGTGACATATGCTGACCTAACCCATTAATAGGGATAGCTAGAAGAAAATTATGAGCTTGTGTTGTTTGCAAACACTCTAAAATTGTCTTCGGTCTAGTGGTCATGTCAAACTTAACTTCCATATCATGAACTCTTTTACTAACAAGGGAACTCGCAAAAAAATGTTGTGTTTTAGGAGGGACGGTGTCCTTGCAAGTACAACTTCTAATGTCAAAATCAGGAGTTGTACCACAAACACAATCCAAAACATTATCAAAATCTGAGTCCATACCACTTATCTCATTGTCTCTCAAAATATGATCTTGTGGCACCCAAGATTGTGCCATGGATGCCACAAAAGGGTATGAGGAAGCCTCTACTGCAGCGTACAAACCCAACCCCCTAAATCTAATAGGTAAAGAAGCCAACCTCCATTGAAACTCTCCAAAGAAAACACATCCACCAACCACAATGTCATCAAACTCTCCATGCAACTCTTTATCAAACAACATAGCCGCATCCTCCACGTAGGGAGGGATTCAGCATTGGAATTCATCAATTCTGCAAAACATCGAGGTAAGGGGAAATTTTATTCAATCTAAGGGTGGTATATTCATGTGGGTAGCGAGGAGTCATTAACCTATGATGTTTCTTTAATTATTTTGATGATTAATTATTTGTTAAATTCGTGTTCTTTTATGTTGTTGTAATTATGTGTTTGATTTACGTTTCTGAATTGTGATGTTTTCATGTTGAATTTGTGATTGAAATATGGTTATGTTGTGTTTTGGAATATATAAGCAAAAGTGAGTAAAAACAATGGAATTAGAGGTAAAATTGATGTTTTAAGGTGTTATAAATGTTAACTCGAAGCATGACAACCCTAAGTAATGTTTCCTATCATTCTAGGGCCATAAGGGTTCGAAAACGGAAATTTTTGGATAATTTGAAAGCAATTCCGAGGCTTAAAACTTTGTTTTCTGGGTGTAATGCATAAGATTCAAAAACCATCGCAACACTGCACTGCTGTTGTGGTGCCTAGCTGAAGGAAAATCGAATTCATTAATAGGCAGCAGAATAAAATTTTCAATTTTCTTTTCTTGAATCATTACGAATTTGACATGATCAGTGATAGATTGTTACCTCTTGAAGTGCAGAAAAGATTTTCGATCACATCAAAGCAAAAGAGCAAAGCCTCTACTCGTCCACACAAACGGTGCTCCTCTGGTTCTCGGTGTTAGGCAAGCGATAAGAGGTTTGAGAGAATTAGGGTTTCTAAAATGTGTAACCAAAACTTCAGCACAAGGGTTCTATTTATAGAACTCCTAGTGTGCTCTGCAAGTCAGAAGTCACTATTGGGCTTCTGTAAGCCCATTAACGAGTTTTGTCTTTTGCTAACTAATTAGCGTTATTTTCTAAACGCACCCATCATATAAGTCTTACTTATATTTCTCTTTTGACTGTTCTTTTGTGTGTGACCCTATAGGTTCTAGTCACGTTAACAATAATATTAAATTTAACATTTAATATTATAAACAATGAACGGTATCTAGCAACACATCATTGCTACCCAAGCGACAAGAATGTCAAGTGATCTGATGAAACTTTTTCATGATAATATTCATGTGTGCAATTACTCCTTTATCCTCATATCTATATTTATCACAAGGCATAGATTTTGTCACCCTTGTATAGATCAATATTTATATTTCTTGATCCCAAAATATATTGAATTACGAACAAGCTCAATATCTCATATTGACTTGATTTGGTATGACCATGCAATTTTACAGTCATATTTCATCAAGATGCCTAAAGATATCTCTTGTTATGAGAAGGGACAAATCCCATCTTGGATACTCATGTCCCTCATCATGATTCATCAAGTACCCATTAGCCAATGTTATGGTTATCCTTTTACAAACAACGTTAGTATGACAATAAAGCACTTGAGTCCACATCTAGGGATCATAGTGGTTTCAGGTCTAATAGTGATATACATCATTATCACTGTGAGAATATCTTATGACATTTTCATAACATATTATGTATCATTCTCACGGTGGGTCAATCCAGTATAAATATTACTCCTAATATTTATACTTATGTATAGACTTAATATCTCATATCTATGACCCATGAGATGTGGTCATCAGTCTAAATACATAATTGTCTATGCGCTTTATTATTATCCCAATTTATATTAAACCTTGACTACGGATACATTTAAGAATAACGTTCTTTATGTTAATGTAATCTCATGATTAAGTCACGCTTAATATACCATTACATGAACTATATTTTATAGGGACTTTATTAATATTACAACAAATATAATAAAGAGTGTCATATATTATTTAATAATAAAAGTCACATAAGTTTACATAAACTATTAGCCTCTAGGGCTTATACGAACACTAACGCTCTACTTCGAGGGACCTGGTGACTCTGAATGTTTTTTATGGTACCTAGCGTCCCTATTAGAACAACAAAATGTTGTTTTGCGCGTTGGTGAAGAGGAGTCGTGTCCGGGCGTTTCAGATCACTCTTTTGCCGTCTAGTAGCTTCTGTTTTGAGATTTAATTGTGAGGGAATGAGTAATCAAGAGATTTAGCTTTTATTATATTAAATTAGGATAAAAGCATAATGGTTAAAGGGATTTTGATGAACTTAAATTAGTAAATCGAATCGGTTCAGTTGATGATTATTTGTGAAGTGTGTTTGGATAATAGTAGAGTTAAAGGCAACAGAGTGATGACTTTAAAGAATTGACTTTCAATGTTAGTTAAGTAAGGATGAGAGTCGAAATTCAGCGTGTTTGAGGTAATATATTTTAGATGATGAATTGAATTGATGAGATATTAAATGATGATCATAAATGAGTTACTCAACGACATGTAATGATGAGTTGTTAATGATGTTTTTAAGTAATAAAAAGTATGAATATGTTTTTCTCAAATAAAGGGATAACTTTAAATTGAAGCTTGGTTATCAATATTTCTCCTGGCTTAATATGGAGAGCTAGAAGGAATATTATTTTTTGCATAAAGGAGTCAAATGTGAAAGAGCCGGTAGAAGGGACAAACAGTTATCTTCAAAATAGTTTTTTGGGGGAAAAACATGATATCCTTGTTTATTATAAGAATGATATGTCAACCCGTTTTTTTGGACACATCAATTTTCATCTTTCTTCTTATCATGATCAAATGCATTTCATTCCAAATACTCCCTCCTTTATATGAACAATTATCATTTCAATTTAGAGTTAAACTTTCAATTAATAAAACATTTAGCATAATAACTCATCATTCCACTTAGTTCAAGATCAGTACGAGAGATTTTATTTTAACAATCAATGTAACATAATAAAACATGAAAGTCACAACTTGTGATTTCGTCCACCAACAACAAAGGAGGAGTAAGAAGGTTCTTCAGAAGATTTTAGGTTCATTTTAAAAGAAACTAGAAAGGGAAATATGTTGGTCAGCTCGTGGTTTGAAGACTTTAGCTCTAAGAAGAATTTTCCTTTTTGCTCTTGTAACAGAGAGTGGTATACGAGTATGAGAGACGAAATGAAGGAAGGAATTAGAGTGTTTTTCTTCACATAACATTTTTCAATCTTTGCGTATATTATAGAGTCAATTTGAACAATTAACCTTTGATTTATTTGTCTTATACTAACCTACATGCTAATAAACACAATTATTTTTCAAATTATTCCTTTATTAGTTTTTTTTGTGATCATCAAAACATAACATTGAGATATTTTTTTAAAACCTATATCGTTCGTTAGACAAGAGCTCTTTTATATTATTCCTACACATCATTTTGAGATTAAGTCTATTCAAGCAATGTCTAGGTAAGTTATCCAAACTCAACCATAGTTCAACAATAATAACAAAGTCGGGTTTATGATTATTTTTATTTTTATTTTTAGTCTTTACTTACCTTCCGATTGAATTTTAAATCACTAAGGTCTCTGTTGCCTGAAAATCAAATGGTTAACACCAAAGTGTTTCTCTTTTGTTGTTTTCATAGTATTTTTTATTTTTGAATAAAATGACTTCAATTTCTTGTTATTATGTCTTTTTTTTTTTGGTCAAGATTATTATGTCTTATTTAAAGGAAGAATAGTTGAAAATTTTATGTCACATTAGCTTGTCTTCAATTTGCTGATTAATTTCCTTTGTTTTTATTTTAAGGTGCTTGAATTGTGGCAAAAGACCAGGATTGAATTAAGTTCTCAAAGTTGTAAACCAAGAGGCTTGAATTGTGGCAAAAGCTTTTAACTCTAGTTTGGTTTTAGTTTGTATTGTGTGCTCGTGGTTGGTTTAGATCAACTTTGATACAAAAAAACTAATTATGTAAAGATTAAAAAACGTTGATGACACCCTTAAAAAATGTATGATTCAATGCAATTAAATAGAGCTTAAATTGAACTACTTTTTGGTTGATCCTATTTATAATTTTTAAAAATAATATTTAAAAATTCACAATAGTCTTTGTGAGCTTATTCTAATTTATGTTTTTAATATAATTTTACACTATAGTACAATGTTCACTATTATTTTTAAGTTTTTAAGAGAGAGAGGGGGAGGTACAAAAGAGATATAGAAAAAACTTTAAAGAGTAGATAAAAGATGTGTGAGTCAGCCGTCAGGGTTTGATCATTAGATTCTCCACTTTTCCACATTTAAAATGTGTAATCCCCGATCACTAGACTACTTGATAAAAAAAAAAGACAAAAATATATATAAAAAAAAAACTTTAAAAGTAAACACAAATCCATTTTTCAGGGGACAAATCCATTTTGTACACCAAACACTAGCGTGGTTGTGTATACAACTACTATGAACACGTCAATTGAAAACTTCAATTCAATGTTGCACTGGTCTAGCAAAATTTTGTAGTATAATTACACACTAGCTAGATTTTCTGAAATTAATAGTCAAACATATAAATCGGCTATCCTTGTTAGATTTTATAGTATACTTACAAAGGAAACAAACACATTATATACAATCTAATATATATATACTCTTTTAGTGACAGCAAAAATAAGTGTTTCTTTAAATAACAGCCGATTTTAAGTAATAAAAAGTTTGAACATGTTTTTCTCGAATAAAGGGATAACTTTAAAACGAAACTTCTCAATATTGCTCCTAACTCAACATGGAGAGCTAGAAGCAATATTGTTTTTTACTTAAAGGAGTCGAATGTAGTAGAGAGGGATCAAACACTTGTCTTCGAAATAGTTTTTTAGGAGAAAAAACGGGATATCCTTGTTTCTTCAACTAATCTTTCTCATTCTGCAACTAGAATGGTTCAATAAAACTTTCTGTATACACAGCTTTGATCCAATTGAATACTCAAGAATTTAATTTCCTTATAGAGGTGTTTTTAGTGAGCATCAACAAATGGTTTCTGAATATTTCAATCTTGCTTGTGCCTCAAGTAACAACAAAAATTGAAGAAAGCTACTACCTTTTCTTCATCTTGGTGCATGATAAGGTTCGATGATTATGAAATGATGACTTTGAGTTCACCAGATGAGAATCAAGTTGATTCCATCTCTTCGAATGAAAGCGTTCACAGTTCCGGTTTCGTAAGCTCGACTATCACAAGGCACAAGAAGGTGATAAAACATTACTATTGTGAGCATAACAATTTTGTTGTTTGCTCTTTTTTTTAATTTTTAAAAATTGTTATCTTCATACTATACTGAAGTATCTAACCATGACAATTATGTGATTAAATAAATAGTAGTTTTTCAGAATTTGTTATTCCCCTTTGTTTTGGTTTTTTCGCTTTATGATATCATACTACTCTGCAAATTATTCTTTCACCTGCAGTACTTCATTACTGAAATATACTCCAATTATTTAAAGAAAAAAAAAACTAATAAAACGTTAATCACATTCATTTGAAGAAATTCACATTTTCTTAGAATAAATTCAGACTTGTCATTCATTTTCTTAGAATAAATTCACACATTTCATTCATTGACATTAAAATCAAATCAAATAATGTATTTAAGGCTAACTATCTGGTAGTCTACTAAGAACTGAGTGTTCTGGTTTATGTTCGCATTCGAAGTCTAGATGAACAAACGCTCTCTCAACTTCTGGAAGTTTTTCGAGATTTATCTGTAGACTTTCTCCAATGATATGTGCTTCTTTTAAGGGTAAATCCTCTGGCAGTTCAATGTCAACCTGTTTTACAATTGAAAAGTTATACCATATCATACATAAAATTGAGGTTACAGATTTACAATTTTAGAGTTAGTAGTAATAAAAAGTGATTTAAGTTTGGATACATACCTCTACAAAGTACAGAACTCCGAATGAGTAAGCGCGAACAGTATCAATGCGCTTAATTTGAGAGTGCATTATGACAAGATATGTTAGCTTCTGCAGAAGTTCAGGAGGTGCAGATTGTCCCACTAGTGAAACTGCGTAAAAATGTATCTAGCATCAACATTCAAACACCACATTGTACAACAAAGTCTTAATTTCATTGACCCTTTGATCAATACAACAAAGTTTCTTGTTTTGTTTTGTTCCATTTCAAAGGCATCATTTCAACATATTTATCTCTCTTCAATAAATAGTTAAGTGTATTATTGAAAAAATAATAGTTAATGCGGCATTGAACTTTGAAAATGACAATTAAAAATGGACAATTTTTCTGCAAAAACGACAATTAAAAAGGGATGGAGGGAGTAGTAAATGAATTCTACCTGCATTTTCCATAACAATACCAGACCAATTTGAAATAGTGTAAATTGCAAGTAAAATAGCACCAATAGGGTCAATCCACCAGTAAAATTTATCACCAAAAACAGCTGCAACTAATCCAACCACATTTGTTACAACATCAAAGTGATGATCCTGCAAGTTAGTATTTGTTAGAGATGACAACACAACTTATATCGGCTCTATTTGAATGAACAGTTTAATCAAGCGCTTATAGTATAAATCCTTATCACATAACTGCTTATGTATAAGCTGTTTCTATATTAGAATAAAAAAGTCATATTATTTTCAGATACGATATAAGCTTTTTTCATAAGCTATCCTAGAGAGATTATGAATATAAGTTAAAAACAACTTATGAACATGTCATAAGCTATTTACATAAGCTCTCCCAAATAGTCTCACATGTCATGAGCTCAAATAAATCGGTCCAAACAAACTCAATTTATAAAGCAATTTATCACAAGAAAAGGCCACCATACATCTGCATAGGCAAGAACAATCTTGTTTCCTGAGTTTTTGCAGTAAAACCAAAGTGCGAGCTTCACCAATGTTGCAAATATCATAATAGAGTACAGCCATACTAGTTGATCATAAGACATCTTCTCAGAAGGATCATTTTGTATTAGCTGTTCTACAGCAGTCGTTAATACCTGAAAGCCTGTAGCGAGATTTGTTAAGATATGATTTGATGATCTGACGATTATGATTAATTGACAGCGTAAAGATTCTTTACACCGATTAATTGGCGGTTACAATGCAAGTAATAGATAAAGAGATTTGGACACACCAAGTGTTGCCATAACAGCTGCAAAGATAATTATTCCCACTGGTTGCATTCTCAACTTTCCAATAGGGTATTTGTACATATTTATGGTCTTCATTGAAATGTGAGTGAACCAAAGTATGCCACCAGCCATGAAGTCAAGTAGAGAATCCAATGTTGAAGCAGCAATAGCCATAGATCCAGTCCTAATTGTCACATAAATCTAGACATGTATATGCAATATGCATATTGTTATTTAACTGTTGCAAGATAAGCAAGTATGTTCAAAGGAATATAAACATCTTAAGGAATATCACCTTTAATGCCAATAAAACTGCATTTGCATAGTTAGAAATCTTCATCGCTAGTTCATGTTGAGCCTGCTTCTCTATGTCTTCTATATCAATGGAATCCGACATTACTATGGAGTCAACTTCCTCAAATGATTTTAGAGTAGAAAATTGTCTTTCATAGTATTCTTTCTCTCCTATAAATTTTGAGACATAAGACATGTTACCTCAATACTGTGATTTCTGTTATATGACAGAATACACTATTAAAGCAGTATAAGTGGAGCAGTAAATATTGGATCAAAATAGGGTGTTACTTCATATTCAAATTTGTACATCACTGAAAAACATAAAGAATCATATAATCTAGATTGATGCATTGTGTTGAAGAAATCAACAATCTCCATGTATTGCTTTCGGTCTCAACCAATAGTGTTGGGGACTGGGCCAAGGTCCACCTTACCTGGACCTCTTCATCTAAAGGTGCAACATCACACATATATCACTCTTATGGGAACGATCACCATGTGATGGACACAACCTGTTGGCTCATCACGAAGGGTGTAACGCCACTCACGCGAGTACTGAAGGATTCTACTATATGAGGATCTCTTACACTAAGGAGTAAGTTACACACCACTTTACTACCTCACACTGACCTAATTATGACTAGAGATTAATACAACTTTCAATCTAGTAAAAAGGTATGTTTGGTACATGATTAAAAGAGTGAGAGATTGACCTTTGCTTAAGCTGGTAGATGCGGAGAAATGAGGATCAAAGTCATAGGAAGATTCAGTGTGGAGAGTCAAAGAATGGACCTTATCTGGTAACTTGGATAAGAAAGTTGTTGTAAGTGAGTTGAAAGAGTTCATATTACGATTCTGGTTGCCCAATAATGGCCTTGAACTCGAATTTCCCTCCATTGATCACTGCTACAGTATAGTGCTAGTGGTCACCACATATATGTACTATGTGTGTAACCCAATAATAATAACTGCATCAAATACTTTTATATTTATCACCATTATTTATGGGTATAATTTATTTAAAGGAAATTTTTTGTCAAACAGTATAGGCACAAAATCATGCCGCAACGAAACAATTAAAAATGACAATTAAGAAAGTATTTGAATTATGGAGAGAGGAAGAAAAGCATTAATCAATAAATTAAGATTTTTCTTCAAAAAAATAAATTAATTAAGATTTATTAAGCCCTCATATACACATAATCAAATACATCTATATATCACCACCAAAAAAAAAACATCAATATATGAATCAATCATTGACCTATTTTTTTCAATAAAATTTGATAACTAACTAAACACACATAAAATATATATTATTCTAAAAAGAAGCATGCTAATTGCTGCAATTCACGCAGCAATGCAATCAGAATTTAGAAAACGTGGTAGCAAGCTATCAAAATTTGATTGGCATACAATACTATTTTACAACAACAATTATTTGAAAAATAGATTGTTTGGACTGATTAAAATTGTAATCTAATTAATATCAAACTTGTGTTACCCATGATTAGTAAACCAAACATTTTGAACTCGTGAAATTGGCTTGAACTAGTATAATAATCGACCCATCCTCATCATAATATTTACTTTTACTTGCTGGAAGGATTGGACACTAGTATTACTGGTATTGAATCCAAAATTGTTCATGTTACAAAGCTAATAGCTTATGGTTCAATGATTCAATCATTGATGAACAATTCATCATTAAATACTCACTTTAGTCTCGTGTATGTGCTTATTAGGTATTGCGGTGAATTTGACATAATCGTTGTGTCACGGTATTTTGTCCAACCCAACCTAATACAAGTATATAGCAAAGAAGTCATTCTCAGATATCACAACCAAATTGCAGGAGCTAGTTTCACCAATGTCACATTATTGACTAGCTGAACAAAATTAAGGGCAACAAACTTGAAGATTATCCAATCTATCCTCGCATGAGCTCAGTACCTGTGGTGCAGCTTCTCCTGCTCGATGTAGTGCATAGTATACCTGCATTCATAGTGAGACGGATTAAATATACAAGTTAACCTAACCACCCACCTGTGAGAGATTGATACTTTTGGCTACGAAGCCCAGATACGTAAACAGCACTAGGGAAATACGATTTTTTGTTAAAAATAAGACACCACGAAGATAAATCCATACACGCATAATAACTGTAATCACAATAAAAAAAGCATAAATAAATACTATATTTGGTTTGATACAAAATAATTATTGACTTTGCACATTAGAAGTAATGATCTGTCCATCATGGCCACTAAATCAAAATATCGTGCGAGACTTATTGATTGTCAAAGAATCCTCCATGAACGTGTTATTCTTCCAAAAGACTCAAATCGAATGTATTTAAAGCAACGATCACGAAGCTTTTGGTGAACTAAGGATTGTTGTCGAAATTGTTTCATCACATAGAGTATTGTGAGTTTGAATTTTCTTTTTTCAAAGATCTTCACGCTATTTGATCTTTGGATTCTTAAAACTTGTCTCTAGGCGTCCTTTGTATCTATGTGTGGAATGCATATTTTATTCCTAACTTGATCAACCAAACAAGTTTCCAAATTTGGATCCAATTACATGGTTTGACTCATGAGTACTGGAGACCATTAGTTATACTTGATATGGCTGGTGCAATAGGGGTTCCTTTGTCATTGGACTTGGCGACAATGAAAAGAACTTTTGGACGTTTTGCATGAGCGTTGGTTAATGTAGATTTTAACTTAGATTTGCATTAATTTGTTTTTCTATTCGTGTAAGTGGCCATTCATTGGAGATTGAAAATATAAAAAGCCTTATAAGGGAGATAAAGAGTTGAACAAAGTGAAGAATTGGTAAGTAAGGTTAATGATGGTGTGTTAACACATTTGGCATGAAGGTGTGTTGTGTTGAATGAATAAGAATCTAGTGTGGAGGGTACGCATGAAATCTAGTGAAACCATGAGATTTCACCATCAACAAACGTAGTACTTCGTTCATTCACCACCAAAGGTTCAAGCTAAGCATCACATGGATCTTAATATTGAGCAATTATATTCACAAATACACATTATTTTCTTCACAACCATATATGGAAAATAATTATTTTCTTCTGTTTACTTTACTGTGTCAAACAATTACAAAAGTCTTCCTTTTTACACTTTTTCTCATAACTTCTTTACTCTCTTATTCATCACTTTCTTGCCTCCTTTTCATTTGAAACCAATTCTTGTGATCCAAAATTGATTGATTATTTTTCACTCAATACCTGACTGTGATGTAACTACTAGTAAATGCGATTATTTTATGCAAATACACTAATTTCATCATAGGGGCAGAGATAAATATTTAGAAAAACTGAAAATTTTAGTTGTAATTTGAGAGTGATTGTTACGTTACATAAATCAAAAGACCACTCCAAAGTTTAACATATCAATTCATTTTGGCACTCATCACAACATTATTAACAGGACATAGATTATCTTTTGTAACATGCAAAACAGAGAAAAATATCAATTAAAACCATAGTTGAAACAGCTAAAGCTCAAATATTTCAACCGAAGGGCAAGAGCTAGTTTCACCAATGTCACATTATTGACTAGCTGAACAAAATTAAGGACAACAAACTTGAAGATTATCCAATCTATCCTCACATGAGCTCAGTACCTGTGGTGCAGCTTCTCCTGTTCCACAAAGTGCATAGCATACCTGCATTCATATGAGATATTAAACATTCACAAGTTAACCACCAACTGCGAGAGATTGATATTTTTGGCCACGTGGGCCAGATACAAAATACAATGCTAATAGGGAAATATGAACTTTCGTTAAAAATAAGACACTGCAAATATACATCAACTCACACATAATGTTCACAATTTAGGGAAAGAAAACCTTGTAAACACAATAAAATAAGATAAAAAAAAAATACATACATTTTCCCTTGTACATGTCACAAAATATATCCTTTTCCCAATTAACATTTCATACATCTAATGTCAAAATGCCAGAGGACATCATTAAGTCCGATGCTCTGATACCAGATAAGTCTTGACTCTACACAATTGCTTACTATTCACTACCTAATGCTATTGCTCGTCATATCATATTCAACTCCCATATTCCTGGTATTAAGAAAAAAACCATAACTACTGTGTATGGTTCATCAACAGACAACTTTGCCTATTCAAGAAATCCCCTTCCATTATCACTAGTGTATACTTACATCACCACTAATGTCCCACAATTTTGTCCCTTTTTTATAACCGTTATATATCCCTATACAAAAGTCAAAGGTTGAAATACATTAAAACAAAAGCCTCCACTTAATATTGGATCTATTTTGGAAGGGGAGTGTTGAGAAATTAAAATTATGTTATGATACTATGTGAATACTATGTCTAAATAGGATAGACCTAGAGCTGATACAATATTAAGTGAATATTATGTTGTAAATAGGATAGACCAAGAGCTCATTTGATTATGGTCTTGCCCCTAACCAAGGGATTTGGTCGTACTCATTAAATATATAAATAAACACATTGAAGGATACTTTACCAAGCATTCCAAATTCAAGTATGTTGAGATAAGAAAAATTCAGAAAACCATTCTGTCACATTCTTCTTGACACAACACACACAGAGACATAGATGACATGCCCTTATAGTGATCATTGAAGTCCATTCAAAATATTACTCGAGTCTACTTCCCACTTCAAGGCCTCAAGATGAAGCAGGTTTTAGTTTTCAATTTACGATACCAAAACAGAGGGAAAGAAGAATTTCTGCTAATACCTAAAGAGGACACTAAAACATTGAAAAGCATACCAACTAAGTTCATGTCTGGGCGCACAATGGAAAATGTGAAATGATTTCCTCCGGGCAATCATTTCGTATAATTGGTTACTATGTATCATAATTGTTAGCTTACAATATTGGTTAGACTAAACAATGATGCTTTGTATTAAGTTGAGATTTTTTCACCAAATTTTACCTCAAACTTATTTTTCAAGTATAAAAACTAGAAATATAAACAGTTTCAATTCAAACCTCTGAAGCACAACACCAGACTTAGACAACAGACATGACACTAACACTTAGACATCAATAATAGCTTAAGTTAATGCAATCACATGTATAAGTGCCGGACACCATACACGTCTTTAAACTCAATTATAACCAAATCTTTTACAAAATCAAATTCATTTGAAACCAACAAAAGTTGACCACAAAAATACGCCAAATAGAATCATAACAAGTAAGTTGAACAGCAAACACAGCAAAAACCTATCAGAATACTGTTCATTTCAATATTCATTCAAATGAAATTTTCTTTCTCCTAGCAATTCAATCCTAAATAAATATAAAAATACAATCCACAAGCAGACTCAATCAAGAAAAATCAACAAAAACATAACATGTTTTCTTCAAATAAAAAATAATCAAGGTCACGTGCTCCAATTTCTCCTAGCTATTGAAATTAAAATTTCCATCTCCTAGCATTCGATCCAAAGATCTATCCTTTTTGGATCTATTTTGTTTCACTTCACATAATAATTAAAGGAGCATGTGCTCTAATTTCTTTCACACCTTAAAGAAGAAGGCTACACAAGTAAGTTTTCGGGAAATTTAAGGCAAGTTTTCTACCACAGCATATTGGTCAATAATTTCTTTTGAAAAAGTGCAAAGAATTGGCCAGTAGCCCAATACTCCCTAGATGCATTTCTAGTTTATAAAACATTGTTACATATGGCAAAGGGCGTGAGCATGACACTGATACATTTGATTTTCAAGAATTAACAGGCCCCAATCACAGCTACTTACTTTATAGGCAATTCTAAGGAGAGGTTAATCTTTCCAACCATGGGATGCACTTTGAGACTCATGGTAATACTAAATTTTAACAAACTAACTTTAAGGAAATAATTTACTTTTGTATAAATTTGAAGTAGTACAAATGAGCAGTCACACAATTCTGTGTTTCATGAATATCGGCATGGGCAATGGTTACAATTAATTTGTTATAAACGGTTTAGATCAAATATCATTTTGATTAGCATGTGTGAACATGTGCTTTTTTAATTGAGGAATTTAATATTGATCATTTACTTTGAGCTATCAGTTTTTATTGTTAATATTATATCCTTTCATCTCTCATATTAACTAGCTCCCCTCACTTGTTATGCCCCCTATATATAATGATTATGATCTTAGCTATGTGGGTGTGTATAACTTTATATTTCAGGTAGCATTTTATGATGTGTCGCAATCTCACATCATAAAATAGGATGTCGGTCAAGATAAAACGTATTGCGCCAGCAATATTAGATGACACTACCAAAACAGGGATTAAGTACATTAACAAAGCATTCGTAAATATGTTGTTGATGAAGGGCCATTCAGAAAACCATATTGTCACATTCTTATTGACACAACATACAAACACAAAGAGACACATAAAATGCTCGAATAGTTATTATTTAAAGCCGTCCATCAAGAATATTGTTGGAAACCTAATTCCGACTTCACAGCTTCAAGATGAAGTAGGTTTTAATTTAAAGTTTTCAATACAAAAAACAGCTGCTAACAATCAAAGAGATCACCAATCCATTGAGAAGCATAACAAACTAAGTTCATGTCTAGATTTACAGTGGAAAAAATGAAGTGATTTCGTATGTTTAACACTAACTATCATAATTGATTTTGCTTCCAAATCTTACTTGCACTAAAATTGATAGCTTTATAGTTAGGGTGAAAATTTAAGGCCAAGTTTTACCACAATTTGTTCTTAAAAGTTAAAATAACATAAGAAACATAAATTTCAGTTCAAACTCAATTTTAACCAAATAGGTTTTACAAAACCAAAATCATTTTAAATCAGAAAACGTCAACCACAACACCATACATTCAAATAGAATCATAACAAACAGTTCAACATCAAAATTATAACAGGTCTCAAGGAAAAAACAAACACAAAGGAACCACTCAACACAATACTATTAATTACTCTTACTCCTAGAAATTTTGCCAAGTTTTACCTCAAATTTGTTTTTAATGTATAAAAACCTAAAATGTTAGCAACTTCAATTCAATGAAGCAACACCGCAAACTCAAACTCAATTTTAAGGAAAAGAACTTCATAAGAACAAATTCATTTGAAATCAACAAACAGTTTAGCATCAAAATTAATAAATCAAATCAGTATCCATTCAAATGAATTTATTCCCTTTCTCCTAACAATCCAATTCTATAATCAAAACAACAATCAACACAATCCACAACCAAACCGAATCAACAAAAATTATTAATAACATGACATATTTTCCGTAAATTAAAATAAAAATAAATCAGGATCTGAAATCCCTAGCTAAAATATAGCTAAGATCCGAACCGTTCAAAACCGCAAAATCAAATTGAGAGAGAGAGATAATTACGAGTAGGTGCCGACGACGGGAACAACTAAGAGAAGTGCGCTGATCCAATTTTCGGAGACTTTGTGATGAATTTTGGTGGGAAGATCCTTCCACAACCCAGGCATGATTTTCTGCTGGAAAGGAGAAAGAGCATATACCACGGATTTCACAGGCACGATGTTTTTACCCATCTTCGAGAATAATCGATTCAACAACGACGCTAAGGAATGAATGAGCGAGAACGAGAATGCGAAAGAAATGAAAGCAATCCCCTAACCTTATTTCTTTATGGTTTTTTATTGGACCGGGTTTGGTTCTTTCCTTCCTGAGTCCAGTCCAATACGTCGGCGTTCTTGAAGTTTCAAATTAAGGGTGTTCAAAACTGAACCAATCCGAAAGAAAAATCGCAAAATGAACCAATCTAAACCGAAACCGCAAAAAACCGCATATGGTTTGGATATATTCAGATCATTTTTTTACCCAACCGCATGGTTTGGTTCAAACCAAACAAAACCGCAATATAAGAAAAAACATTAATAAATATATATCACCTAGACGAATACTCATAGAAATTCAATGGAAACTATAATAAAATGACATATTTTTTCTTTTGTTAAGTTTCTTCTTTGCTTTTTCTATCAAAAATGTATTTATATGCTACTTGAACTCTTATAGAATGATAAAAAATTTAGTCTTTTGTATTTCTTAGAAAATAGGATTATTTTTTGTGCACGTTTTAACTCTGCCTACGTAGTTCGGAATATTACTGGATGGAAATAAAATTGTAATGTTGGATGAAATTTAAAACATTATTGAAAATATGTTGTGTTTTAACTTTTAAATTTGATTTTAATGTTGTAAACAAAAAAAAATTATTGTCTAAAAAAACCGCACCAACCGATCCAATCCAAACCGCAATGGTTTGGTTCGGATTTTATTTTAGAAGTCAACTGAACCAAACCAAACCGCATATCTATTTATCTTGCGGTTCGGATGACTTTTAGCCTCAAAACCGAACCAAACCACACCGCGAACACCCCTATTTCGAATCTTGTCTTATTGAGTAAATAAGCAATTATCCCCCTTGAAATTGTAAGTTTCATCAATTACCCCCTGAAATTAACAAAACTTTAACTACCCCTAAAATTGCACAATGTTAATCAATTGACCCCCTCCGTCAAATCTTTCTGTTAATCAAAATCATGTTTTGCAAATACTCCCCTGAAGTTTTGCACTTATGTGCAAAATGCCCCCAAACTTGAATTTTATTTTTTTTTCATCCTTGACTCAAAAGATATTAAAGGCAAACCATTAACAATTAACTTAGGTCATTTTCATTGTTAAATGTCAAAATGAAATATGGAATTAGAAACAACACATTGAACATCTTATTAGGCCATTTTCATTCCAACAAGAACACCTTTGGAATCCACACTCACCCATCAACCTCACAATTACCATCTTCTTCATAATCACCTTCAAAGTAGATTTTACAACTTCCATAACATGTTTCTCAAGCTTTATATCACCGCAAACCTCACATCCTTCAATGTCATTAATCCTTTCACGACAATCAAACAATTTCTCAAACTTCTTGTCATCATGAAGTTTTTGAATTTCCTCAACTCCACCAATGTATTTTTTTTCAATAAACACTTTTGGTAATCCTCCTTTACCATAGTGTCCTTCACCAAGTAACTCTTTAAGCTCTTCCTTGAATCCTAAATGTATTTATCAAGCTTTCTTGTTTGTCTTTAATATCTTTTGAGTCAAGTATAAGAGAGAAAAAAATATAAATTTTTAAGTTTGGGGGACTTTTTGCACATAAGTGCAAAACTTCATATGAGTATTTGCAAAACGTCATGTTGACTAAGAGAAAAATTTGACGGAGGGGTAAATTGATTAAAGTTGTGCAATTTCAAATGAGGTAATTGAAGTTTTATTAATGTCATAATTGACGAAACTTACAATTTCGAGAGGGTAATTGCTATTTCCTCTGTCTTATTTTGAGTTGGTTCTTTTAACTTACTTTTTCTTTTTTTTGCATAATTGAATATTATGAAGAAAAAAAACAATGAAGTCTTTTTATTTTTACAGTACAAAGTACATCGATGTTGTCCATTTTTTGTTGTGAACGATTCTTTGAAAAAAATTACGTAAAGGAGTTCACAGAAAAATCAAAACTCCGAAAGGTTTGTAAAAAGAAAAAAAAAACTCCGAAAGGCTTAATTGCATTTTTCAAATATGTATTTTTGGCCTCTTTATTTTAACTTAATCAAAATTTTAGTTTCCATTTTTTTTAAAACCATTAAAAAACCACTATTTTGGTTTCATGTTTTACATTTTTTTTAGTCCCCATCAGTTTTGGAGATTTGTCAGTTTTACTAATAACATGATAGAAACTCACAATTTCAAGCAATACTATAAAATCTGCTTTTGATCCTTCTTTGAGATAATCGAATTAACAAGAAATAATCTCAATCTATATGTTAATAAAATAAAATAAGATGATTTGGAACTTATTAATAATTTGAATGACATTTGGTGCACAATGTTTCACAGCAAGTATGGTCGAAATAATGACCTCATTACTAGTATTAGCTTTCAACCTTGTAATTCTCCTCTTTGGAAAGCCTTGGCATGTATTTGGGATGATTTTCATCATCACGTGGTTTGAAAAATTGGGGATGGTCGTAGTACTAATTTATAGCTTGATAAAGTGTCTCCTAATAATAGATATCTTATATCTCTAAGCAACCAAACCTATGTGGATACTACCCTTTCCGTTAGGAATTCTCTAACTTCTTCGGGAGATTAAGAGATTGTTTTCCTAATGAACAAATAGCCAGTTGACACTGTTAGCCGAATTACTGCGCTTCCGCCTCCTATGGATGATGATGGCCCTAACACTATAGGATGGGACAGAAGCAATACCCTCCATTCACAATTCAAAGTGTGTACTCCCTGCAGCATCAAATTTGTCCAGTTGTGGAGGGTGATTGGAAAATCCTTTGAAAGTGGAAAGACCCACATCGCATTTAAACATTTATTTGGTTGGTTGCACATGGGTGTATCCTTACTAACTTTCGAAGGAGTATATGGGGTGTTGGGATCTCTTTTACTTGCTCGTGTTGTGGGAATGGAGATGAAACAATTCTTCATGTGCTTCGTGATTGTATTCACGCAACTTGGGTACAGCTTAATATTGTTCCTTCAAGTTGTATAACTAATTTCTTTTCATTTGATTGCAGGGATTGAATTCAATAACCTCACAAGGAAATAGGTTGGGACGAGTAGCTCGAAATGGTAGACCACCTTCATGACAACTTGTTGGCATTTATGGAAATGGAGGAACACAATTATCTTTGAAGCTGATTTCCAAAGGCCAAATAACCCAAATTTATTGATCAAGAGTTTGTTTAAAGATATTGATGACTGTAACTTAGAACATTTTCATAGTGGTCCTAAGTTGAAGGAAACTATCTACATAGGATGGAAGAGGCCGCAAGAAGGTTGAATCAAAGGCTACACTAAGAAGATTGGTGTGTATGATGCCTCACATGCAGAGATGTGGGGGTTGTATTTGGGATTGAACATGGCATAAAGAGAGTTGTTTTCTCATTAATAGTGGAGAGCGACTCAAAGATTTTGACCGACATAATTTATGACAATTTCAATTTCAACAGGAATATCCCTATTTTAGTCTAACGTATCTAGAAGCTTCTGAAGATGAGATGACAAATCAACCATACTTGGTGTTGATGATATTTTTGTGGCTTGTATGCCTAGACATGTCCGTTTAGTCTAGTTTTTTTTTTCTTTATGGGCTCTGTCCTCTTCTATACAAATAAAAAAAAAATCATTTACCCACACTTTGCTATTTGTTCACACGAATGCAAGCTCCTTCATTTTCCATTGTTGTGCTTCCAACAGAGACCTATCCCTTTCTGAAAATTTCTTTGGTTTCTAAATCTAATTGATTTGGGGGGAAAATGAAATTTATGGTTTGTTAAATAAACAAAAATCTTATACTAAGGTATAATTATTTTGTTTAGGTGTATGCTCAATTTTAAATGACCTAAAATTGTCATCGTGAACTTAACTCAGTTGATATGGACAATGCATTATATACGTAAGGTTTGAGGTTCGAACCCAGGTCACCACAAATAAAAAAAACCTAGAATTGATACTCAAACCATCGATGTCAAATTTATTTTTTTATTAGATATGGACAAAAATACTATGGACCAAAAAAACTAAATAAATTCAATTGGTTTAGTTTTTAAGATTCATCTGATCACTAGTTGGACTCTTATACCACTACTTGCCTCAATATCTTGAAGGATTAGTCTATAACCATGAACTTAGAGATACCATTCACTAAGGAGGACGTTGGGAGTGAGTCTATGTTTTTGGTTTGAAAAGTTAAATTTGAAAACCAAACTTGTTCGAGTAAAATAAGGTTAAATTTATTCTATTTTTTCCTTTTGCCAACGTATTGGTTGTACCCTATGATATTGTGAAACAAGGTACAACAAAACAACTAAGCTAAAAGTTAAATCGGTTAAAGAGGTGTCGGTTGCTAGAAAACTCAAGTATAAATCTAAATTATAATGATTGAACCTGCTAGTGGTAATCAAGACATAAGAAAAAGAGAACGAAAAGCTTGTTGAGTTGCAACATGTTTGTGAGGTTTAGAAAGAGAAAGAAAAGTCTCGAGTTGCAACAAACTAATAACAAAGAGGAAGCCAGTGTTAGACAACATAGCGTCAGAAAATGAGTATTGTGATAATAATCCTCTCTTACAGTTCATTTATAAAGATTCAATTGAACATACTAATGAGGAGAGTTTTAGTTTTAAGGTTGATTATTCAAGAAGTCTTTGGCATCAACCTGTCGTACACATTTTTGCAGTTAGTTGATGATGCAAAAACTGTTAATTAACCTTTTGTCAGAATCTATTCATATGCAAAATAAATTGTCACTACTATCAAATATCTTTTCAACCGAGCTAACATGATAGAGGGATGAACAACATATAAATGAATTTAATTAGGGGTAATAATAATTTTAGAACTATTTTGACTAACAAAATGCATAATCGAAGACTATTTTAAAATTTTGATAGACTATTGTGATTATTCCTTACAGATTTAGGGACGAAAATTATTATTATCTCATTTAATTAATGACATGTGTATGTATAGTTACTCTTTGGAGTGATGCAATAGCGACAGATGAAATTGCCACGGTTCATAACGCCTGTGCTAGGCAGATTCGTAACATGAATGTTGCTCATGATGAAATGCATCTCTCCCAAAGTCACAAAATAACAATGTGTCTTGCTAACGAGTGCCCTAAGGACACTTTTAGAGAAAGAATGCTCTAAAGACACTACTACTTAAGAAATTTAAATAAAAAAGTTATTCCAATACATTTGTTTTTGGTAGTGTCACAATGTAATGAGGCAAAAAGAAAAGAAAAAAAAGAGGGAGAGGAGAAATTAAGTTCCAAGCTTATCTCTCAGGATGAGAGATTCCATGCCAGGCGAAGGGCAGTTCCAGTAAGCATAACACCTTGCATGTGATCCCTCCTTAGCCATAAAATCTGCACACATATTTTGTTCCCTAAGAACATGCACCAGTGTTGTATTTCCATTTTCTTGTAGAGCATCTTTAATATGAAGGATATCAATAGCATAAGTGTGCAAGGAATGATCACAACCAGCAATAAGCAGGTCAACTGCTTCCAAACAATCACTCTCACAAATAATGTTGACAACCTTTTTTACTACAAAAATCCAGACCTATCTGGATAGCACGTAACTTAGCTAATAATGCATCACCTCCATTTTCATAGTGAGAAAAACCAGCTATCCAATCTCCATCGTGGTTGCGAACAACCCCACCAGCACCTAAACAACCAAAATCTTCTAAAAAGCTACCATCAATATTAAGTTTGAGTGTACCTTCCAGAAGGGAGATCCAATGAGCTAAGAGGCGCGGCGAGTGTGGGTCCAAACCAAGATTAGGATAGTAAGAAATGCATTCATCATGTAACAAAAATGTCTTTCGCACGACATCTTGGATACGTCAATGTTGATCCTAAAAAATAGTATTGTTTCTCCAACACCAAGCATACCATACTCCTGTAACAAACAAGATAGAGGAAGTACAATTTGTCATCTCATGAATCCAAACCTTGACATCAAATTCAGAGAAAAAATTATTATAACGCCCCATATTCAAGCGGAGCCAAAACTCTCTAGAGTGCGGGCAATCACATAAACAATGAAGAATATCCTCTATGGGTGAAAAGCAACAGGTACAACTTGGAGAAGTTGCTATGTTGCAATGATGCCGACGAGCAATAATAGGGAGAACATTATGAAAACAAAGGAGTAATTACCCAACTTCGTCCTTGAATTTTCAAAAACCAACTAAATTCTTCCTCAAATTTTACGAAATGTCTAATTCATCCCCGAATTTACAAAATGTCAATCAAATCAGTGCCTCCGTTAAGTTGGTCTGTTAATGGAGGTGACATGTACTGTTAACCTCTTACAAGGCATACCACATCAGATGTCACGCAAGCAGAGACTAATTTGGCCGAAAATGATGCAATTACCAAGGACCAAATTGATTGATTTAGAGAAAATTGCAAATTCCCCAATGTCTCTTTTTCCCCAACGTCTCTTTCTTTCCCAAATATATAAATTTGGAACCCTAATTTTATAATTTGTCACCTAGATTTCAAAATCCCTAAAATTTCTTCCATTAATTAATGACAAAGTTATTCCCCAATTCAAAAAACTTAAAAACCTAATTTTTTTTATTGAATTCGAAATCCAAAAATCCCAAAAAATTGTTCAAGCTTTGGTGTTCAGAAATGATGGGTGGTGAGCATATGGGCAAAAACAGCTATAACAGTCAGTCTTCATCTTCAAGCTCTATGTTCAATGGTGATGTGAGAGTGTCTGAATGTTGGTGTCATAAAATTTGTGTTGTAAGAAAAGCTAACACTATCAATAACCCAGGAAGGCTTTTCTATGTCTGCCCTCTGCCAAAGGTTTGTTTAACAATGGTTATGTGATGTATGAATGGTTTGTTTAAATTGTACTGATTTTGAATTTTCCTTGTATAGGATGATGGTGAAAATTGTTAATGAATGAATTCAACCCTTCTATCAAAATCTTTCCATCAAATTGGTCCTTCTATTGTTTGTCTATTCATCAAATCAGTCCCTACATTAGTGAAAAATACCATCAAATAAGTCCTTGAATTTTCACAACATATATCAATGTGATCATTGGTGCATATATTTGCTGAACAAAGTAAAAAGTAAAAAGACAAACATTTTGATTGTTGAAAATATCATCATAAGTCATACATTTGATGTTCATAAGTGATTACATAGCCAAAAAGCATAAACTAAACAAGTCCAAAAAACATAATTTAAACAAGTCTAAAAGCATAATTTAAACAAGCATCACTACTTTGGAAATCCTAGGGTTGGGATAAACTCCATGTATTGGGGTTGAGTAGAAGCGGATGACCCGTAACTTGGATATGAAACTCTAATAACTCCAGGAGCAGTTGGATTTTGTGGAGCAGGACCCCTCACTGGTGTTTGTTTATGTCTATCATTTGAAAACACTGGTTCTCTCATGCCATATCTCCTTGTACTCATTCCCTGCAATAAAATCGATCAAATCAGACCCTAGATTTTTAAAATTTTTAATCAAATCGGTCCCTAAATTATTACAGTTACTATCAAATCAATCCTTAAAAGAGGGGTAAAAGAGGAAAAACAGAAAAAATGACTACTGAAAAGTAAAAACTAAATTTTTTACCATTTCCATCAAATTGGTCATTGTACACATGGTTTCCTTGTTGACACGTGTACATAACAACACTACATGCAAGAGGACACATCATCATCAATAACAGAGCTTTTGAACGGAGGGACCATTTTGATGGATGTCTGTGAAATTCAGGGATGAATTAGACATTTCGCAAAATTTGGAGATGAATTAGGCTGCTTTTTGAAAATTCAAGGACAAAGTCGGGTAATTACTCGAAAACAAAGCCATAAAAAGTGTTGGAGTTTTGCTGGTACTTTAAGGCGTCAAAGCCAATTCATGTTACAATTCATATTCCAATCTCTATTTTGTTGAAGAAGCAATGATATCCACTCGAGCAAGTATATTCACCTTTCTTTGTATGCCTCCAAGTCCACGCATCTTGAAGTCGTACATCCAAGTTATTAGGATCTGGAAGGTGATGAATATAATGAACAATGTCAATTGGTATCATAGTAACAAGACCTTGCAAGTTCCACCTACCGTCCTCCCATACATCTTTCAAACACATAACTGAATCACTGATGTTAACAAATGAGACCAATTGACAGAGAGAAAAAGTCAAATATTTCAGCTTTCAATATATTAAATAAACACATTTTTATAAAATCTTAATATCTTAAACTCTTAAAGAGTGCATGATTTTGCAAAAGGAAAATGTTCTTTCCCACAAACAATGGTGTCGTAACAATTGTCATTAATATTGTATATTTACAGTCAAAAAATAAGATTATATAGTAGCAAATATACTCCCTCCATTGTCAATTAGGCTAAAATGATAAGAGAAAAGTATGAATAAGGAGAAATAATCACAATTCAAATAAAATTGATAAAATATAATATCATTTGATTATTTTAAAAGTATATATTGTTAACATTTTTCTTTTCTTTTATACTCCCTCGATTCCATAATAACGGAGCTATTTGCAAAAAAAAAAAAATTCCTAAAATAACTGAGTCATTTTACTTTTCAATATAATATTAATTACTTTTTTTTTCTTTTGTAACTCTAATTAATACTATTTTCATCATTTCCAATTCAATATATTTCATTTTACATTTATGATAGTGTAGAATGCACTAATACATAACAAGTGCATTTAAAACTATTTTTCTCTCTCCTTCATTTATACATTTTTCTTAATACGTGTGAAATGAGATTTTGATTCAGTTAATTCGAGACGGAGGGATGAGGGGTGGAGCCAGATTTTAAATATTGGGGGACCAAGTCTTAAAAGGTAGTATAATTTAGCAAACAAACTTACATAATGGGTTTTTTTAAAAATGAAAAGGATTTTTTGCCATAAAAGACAAAGATCCAACATACAAAATGACACAATTGCTAATAATGGAGGACCATATTCATAATCATGTTTAAATAGCAGTATAAAATAATAGTATAATGGTAGTAAAAAAAAAATTAAAAAAATTGGGGGGACCACGGCCACCCCCCGGCCCCATGGTCCCTCCGCCACCGGGAGGGAGTATGTTTTTTTCCACTCATTTGTGTATGCCAAGTTGATTTTTATCTAAATCTGTGATCAAACAAGTGTAATTGGTGAATCAAGACTTTAAGCTCGTCATTATGGTGTTAAGTAAATGGGGTTAGGCAGAAGAATGGAGAAGCTGGTAGTAAACTAGGGACATGATATACCCCACAATGAAGAAAAGAGATCTAAAATAGCATCACTTTATAGAGACAATCATTAATAAGTCAAAGCCAAAAGATAATTTAGTTTGGCCCGGTAATAGTCACGGACAACAACTTCCACGTCTACATTAATCTCAAGGACCCTACGATTAGACATTTATCCTTATAATATGGCTAAATAATGAATCATAGTTTTATTGTGCTTAGTAAAGTACACACTTGATATATGACATTTCTTTTCCACACTATTTATATCATGAATCATCAATAAACAGTTTTTAATAGGTAAAATCATCAATAAACAGTTTTGCAAATTAACCTTGTTGAAGAAAGGCGAATAATTTTAAGCACAATCTAAGCACCCGGACAAAGATTAGTATCATAAACCGTTCAAAAATCGAAATTTGTAATATACTACGTAAAAAGACATAATATAAAGTTTCTAATTCGTTTTTTATCTTTTTTTTTTCTTTTAACTTGGTCATTTAAGTATTAAAACATAGCATGCTTAAACTTTCTATTTGTCTCTAACTAAGCATTCCTTTAGGTAATAAAAAGTGATTATTAAGTTCATGTTTTAATACTTAAATGACCAATAAAAAGATGAAGAATAAATTTTAAATTAACAAAGTAATGTTGTGTGATACTGATATTTACACACACTAAAGAAATACACACACCATCAACAAACCTGTCAAAATATAATAAAAGTAATAACTGTGTTAATTATACAATTCTTCTAGTGCAGTTGAATGTGACAATAGACATATATGCAGCATATAAACTATCAACCCCTTCTCTTTTCTCCAAATTGGCATCATATCATCAATGTCTTCTCATTGCATCTACACAGCATTTACATTCCATACATGAAGTAATTTCAAATGCAACAATTTCTTAATGTAGAGAAACACTATTGGTCAGTTTTGGCTCTTTTTATCATTTCATTAGAAGTGAATGGAGAGAGACTACCACTCAGTTGAGGGCTCTCTTCTCTAAAACTTGAATTCAGCATTGCAAGTTCTCTAAGTTGTTGCCTCTTGTAAATGTCTTGTGACTCATCCTGCACAAAAGAATAATAAAGGAAAATTATAAATACTATAGCACAAGAATTTCATTTACCTTATAGTTTAATTACATTTTACAACCGTATTGGTATCTTGACTATATCGAGTTTGTGTTTTTTTACTACATGAGTGTAGATTTCTAAAACAACGAGTTTTCCTGTAACAGGCTTCTCCATTTAGAGGAATTGGATTCTCGACAATCACATAGTCATGTAGTTGTAGATCTCGGCTGTTAAACAAAGATCAAAAGACTTATATTTCGAGTTACATTTTAAAGCCGATTTGGTGAAGTCAAAATATTAGTCATCCGATCTTCATTCAATAGCCGAACTCACTTGACTGTGTGATTGCATACTTTCCCTTACTGCAGAAATCCAAGTCCTCTTTTAACTTCGAAAAGGAAAACAGCGTATTCGAAAACACCTTACATAAAAATGCATATTATAATGGACAATGTGTCAAGGGAAAAAGAAAGTGAAAAAAACTGTTATTCATATTATTGAAATTACAAGAGAGTTGAAAAATATAAATACCACAGGTTTGAGTAGCTCTTCTATGATTTCTTGTGCTTGTCTCAACCTTAAATCAACAACATTGACAGGTAGCTCAGCCTCAATCAAAATGTGCAGTGGTTCATTCAAGTGCTCAAATCCTGGCCTTCCCCTCAGCAACTCTTCCTTTAGATTATAACAAAATAGGAATGAAGTAACAATTACAAACAATATTGTTTGTGCAAGGAGAAAGAACAAACACAAATCAAAAGAAGGTTTGAACGAGATTAGATTTGAAAACAGGTTAAAAAGAGTGGCACTTCCACCTTACGAATTCGGTTTTAAGACTGAATTAATATGATACCAGAGTCTATCAATTTAGACCATTCATCATATCATCATATTATCTACGCACCAAGTTCAACATTGTTGAACGTCTCAACATAAAAATCTAACAGTGTGATAGCAAATTAGATTTTGTTTAGTTGGAAAACAATCCTTAAGGGAGAGAAAATACCTTATCGAAGTCTTTTATTGAACCTTTCCCTCTGATAAATACGCGGCAACCAGTAGTAGCCTCCACTCGCTTCAGCGAATTACCCCTTGGGCCAAGAAGCCTCCCAACAAAGTTGAACTGAAAATATTACATCATGTGTCAATACCTAAATAAAATAAGTGTGAGAGTAGAAGAATGACACCGAGAATTTTACATGAAAAAATCGTGTACAGTTCTTGATGTTATTTTTCTACTCTCGTACATATGGTAATGAATATGATCTCTCAATTTATAACACAGAAAAATTGATGAGATATGTGATCATATTAAAAATGCATTCAAATAATGTTACAAATATCTTACAGTTGGATGGTTATCGTGAGGAATATCCAAGCGCAACATCTTCTTGACAATGTGAGAATTTGAGACTGCTGGTGCTCTTTGCCAATCCACATTTAACCCCTGATGTAATATTGGACTTAATCTCTTAGCAAATTTAATGGTTAAAGGGTAGAGATAAAAACATATAAGTGAAAGAATGAAAAAGAAATGGAAGGGGAATATTGGTACATGATAGAAATAAAACATGGTATAGCTTCTCTGTTTCAAAATATACAAAAAATACAGATCAATGGATCAGATACTATTTTATAATTTTTTCAAATTAATGGTGTGTCTGGTGTCCGACACTAACACGTATGGTTACATTCAAACTATTACCGGTGCCTACGTGTTAGTGTCGTGTCTGGTGTGTATTGGAAGAGTAGTGGAGATTAAATGGTTCATTAAATAAAAGCATAGAACAGAAACAATGCTTACTTCATGCGACAAGCTGTTCCATCCGGTGAAACTTGATGTAGTGTCTAAAGAAGGCATAAGACTAGGCTTGACACTTCCAAACTGCACTCTGTCATAGTCACTAAACCCTTGGTTCTGCATCAATCCACTCTTTCCAGAAGCCCTTAAAATCTCTGATAATAAAGTACTACATTAATATAAGAACAGACATAAAGTAGGAGAATTTCCAACTAAAAGTTGTTAAATATGAATTAAATGTTACTAGTACGCACATGAATTTATCAACAGATAAGCAACTTCACTTCTGTCAAATATATATATAGGAGACTAATCATTTTTTCATAAAGATAAATACAGTTTAGTGCATTATAAAGGAGATAATAGTCCTCATAACATAAGAAAAATGAGATACTAGGCCAAGTTATTAAGAAAAGTGAGTTTATGACCAAGACTGATTCAAGTAAAATTAAAAGTGGAATCAATTAAAACAAACACAACAACAAAATTTTAAATTGTCCAAAATAAAAAACCTATAATATATGGATTTAGAATAACCAACCTTGATTTAAGAGTCTAGTACATAAGGGTAAGACTTGCATGAAAGGTCCAAGCTTCTGATATTCTGCTACCAACTCAGTTAAGTATTGGCTATAGAAAAGATAAATAAGAATATGCAACCAAAAGTTAATTAAACTCATCACAACATATACATATAAGTATTTTTGGTCTCATCTCTCAAGTTCTCAAGAAGATGACCCTAGTATTCCAGAATTCGTCAACCGGTCTGACAATAGATTCGACTTAACCATTTGAGTTCAATCACTTGGTTACATACATATAAATATTCTAAAAGTACTACTATTACTTGAATAATATCAAAATTTCAATAACAAATATCAGAAGAAGAATTATAGTACATATACATATATACCTATCAACATCAAAATTGCTTCTCATGTTTATATTTGGTGAATTAGCCCTTGCTGTTCCTGGTGAGGAAATCTGATTGTTGTACAAACCAGACATCAATTCAACACCAAAAAAAAAAGGATTACACTAAAAGAGTATATAGAAAATTCAAAGGGATTAAGAAAGAACAGAAAAGATGTCTGAGAACAAGGGTGTGGACTCAAAAATCCTGTTAAGAAACATAGAATCACTTCACAGAATTGTGTTTGATTGATAAAAGAGAAGGTAGTGGATGAAAAGAAAGGTCACAAAACTAGAAATATAGATAGAGGGCCACCTTATATGTAAGTAGATTAGTAGTAAAAGCAAGCCTTAAAGTGTGTCTCTCTCTATTTGTTTATCTATCTAACTCAGTTATTGTTGTTTTGTTGACTTCTGTTACATGTGCTGTGTTGTGTAGCTGTATGTATGTTTTCAGTTTTACTTAACAAATTGAACCCTCAATGAGTAGTTTCTTTCCAAAATTTTTTTACCAATCAATAAGTATGGATAAACAACTTAATTAAGTGCTTATAGTATAAGCCTTTTATTATATAAGTGTTCATGTGTACGTCAAACTATTGTTTTAAGCTATCATGAAGAGCTTATGACAATAGTTTGAAAACAATTTATGGATGTGTCATAAACTATTGTTCTAGACTCTCGCAAAAAAAGTTCCGCAAATATTTGTGGACATTATTTGGATTAAAAAAAAAATTCAAATGACGTAGATTTTCAATATGTCCACATATGATATGCCACATCATACGTGACTTGGATACGTCATCAAAGTTGACCCCAAAATAGTGTGAAGGATCAAAAGTCAGAAAAATGAAAATAGGGGTCAAAAAGCAAGATTTTAAAAATAGGGGTACAAACTACAAAAAAATGAAAATAAATGTACTAAAAGTGCATTTAAGTCTAATGGAAAATAACGTCATGCTTTTTAGTAGAGAAACGAAATTATGGTAATCATTAGATACTCACACATATAAGTGGAGGAGTCGGGGTTGAAACCCCGATCACGGCTCCAACCTAACAATTTCAATATTTTTGTCAATTAATCTAGGACTTGTGGACAAAATTATGTTATGTTGTTTTCATATGAATTATAAAGTTACTCCGAAGAGCTTATTGAACTAAACTGAAAACAACTTAAGACATGTCATAAATTGTCTGCATTAGTTCTTATAAACAATCTTAGAAATATTTGTGACAGTAAATAAACTCGAATAAATCAATTAAAATCGATCCAAGAAAGAAAAGAAAGCTCTTCTAATATTTATCAAATTTCAAATAAACAGCAAAAGGCAAAAGAGGAGATTTGGATTGTGAGACTTCTAAGCTAGAGAATAGTAATTAAAATGATAAGGCAATCATGCATGCTCCAATTAGGGCGTGTAGATGGATTTGGATTTTATTCTGTAAGTTGCAATGAACAAGTATAGAGGCCACCCCTAATGATCAACGTTGCCGCCATATCATGATCATATACATTATAGAAAATATAAAGTATCATGATTGTGATTCATAGATTAATCATTGTTAAATGGCCGTATATATTTATTATATGATTATAAAAAAATATATATGCGAGCTTCATTCTCTTTTTTTTTTTCAAATAAAAGAGGGGATGGAAGATTAACCTGATGTTTATTTTGTGAAAACATTTTCTATTTATATGTTTTGAAATTTATATTAATGTTACTTGCCTGTATAAAAATAATAGACTCCATTTATCAAAAAAGAAATAATAGACTTCATAAATGAAGAATTTTATACATTTTTTTGGAAACAATGAAACTGCAAAAAAAAAAATTATTTTCATTATTTCGAGAAATATACCATCCCTAATTAGCATTTACATTCCTTCTATTACAATGATTATTGAAGAAATCTCACATATTTTAGAAAATACCAAAAATAAAATAAAAAAATGTTTCTACAAATTATGCTTGTCTAAGTAGTAATTATAATTAATCATGACAGCTTAGTGGGCGCTGTTATTGACTACTATCAAAACCAACTTGCTAACAATATTTGTTTTCAAAACAACCTGTCACTCCCATTCTTGTCTTACTCGAACCACCCCACTGACCCACCAAAATAATTCTCTTTTTATCGAAGCTTTATAGGCTTCATTGCTAGGGCCCTAACAATATATACTATATAGACATACATTAATAAAGAGTGGTAGGTTGATTTTATTTATTTTTAATTTTGATCTGAGTGATCAGAAAGGTGCATCTATACAGTAGTAATATGTCGAGATGCGAAGTGTTGGTACTTTAAAGTTACGAGAACAAAGAGTGAGAGGTATTAAAAGGATAGAAATTGTGTATTTTGAATTGATGTCAATCGATGCCTTTTATAAACATCGGTTAGTAGTCGTTGGACAATGATGAGGGGTTGTTATCATCAATGTCGAGCTGACATCTGTTATGAGCCGTTGAGATGTTACAAAGTGAAAAATCTCAAGCTAGTCGTTGGATGTTTACTAGAAGAAGACGATCCAATCCAATGCTTCGGGTTTCAGTCGAATAGTATGTTCGATACTGAGCACATTTAAGACGATCCAATCCAATGCTCTAAGGTTCATTTATTGTTATTGAATTAAGGGCAGGGATTAAAGCCCCCTAGACTACGAAGCACGGACACTCCTCGGATTAGACGTGTCCCGGTGTCGGACACGTATCGACACGACACCAACACTTGTACTTACACTAAATTATGTGATTTTTTCAAATTATTAGTTGTGTCGGCGTGTCAGTGTCGTGTCCGTTGTCCGTGTCCGTATCCATGCTTCATAGCCCCTAGACATGTTACTTATAATTAAGGAAAAAATTACTTTATGTTCTTTTTTACTGCATGGCTCTTTTTTTTTTTGTAGGAATACTGCATGGCTCTTTTAAAAGCATTGTTGGATATTATGTCTTATGTTGGTGATAGTAAATGTAATGTGAGATACAAACAATACACTTACTTTTTTTTAATGAAATATGGGTAGAATTTTTTAAAGAAACCATTGATGAGAACGACTCATGTTAAATTATGAGCATTATTCCTAAATTTGTTGTCATCCATGCAAGGATTAAAATTAACGCCAAGGAAGCTTGGATAGAAAACTATATTTATGTAAGCCTTTCATTAACATTTTATAATTGGATAGAGATGTTAAAAATTTACGTACATGCATATGTTATGTTAAAATATCAATTTGAAGACAGAGGGAGGCATAGGATTCCCAGCACTAAGCCTATATATATGAGGTGTCGTACATAACTTGCAGGAAAATGAATGGCAATATGTGCACGTTGGGCCAACATCTGAAGCAAATAAATCCAAAGATCTTAGATATGTCACAACTATGAGAATTGTTAGTGTTCTACAAATTCTGTTTTTTCTTTAAAAATACTTTGTATGTTATAGACCAAAACAAAATACTTTGCGTAATTAGTCCAAAGTGTTAGAATCGAACTTTTAAATATGAGTTGAGTTAAATTGATTGTAAAATCATATTTAGGTAAAGTCGAACCAATCTCAATTTTATTATAGTTAACACGTAGTAAACTCTCGGCTAAATTAGGAGAAACTAACTTGATTTTCGATAGTTTTAACTTTAAATAACTTCAGAAACTTATTAAACTCTTTTTTTGGATAATTTTTTTGAATGTTTTTATGATTGAATGAGGTAATTTATATAGTTTGATACACATTTATGAGCATAACACTTTAATATAACAATTTAATATATTTTTGCTTTGTAATTAATTGAAAATTTTAAATTGTTGATACATTGATAATATTATATAAATGTATAAAATAATTTTAATACCAGGTAAACTTGTAAGGGTTTACAAGTGGGTTCGTGTATGTGGCTTTCTCCTAGTAGGGGGGTGGTTTGGTGTGGGATTCATGTGTTGTTACTAGTGTGGGTGACAAGCTTGTGGATGCTTTTAGCTTGGTTTGAATGGGTTTAGTTTAGTTTGGTTTTTTCATTTGATTTGATTTTGTTTGGTTTGGTTCATCTCTATGTTTGTTAAATTCTGCTCTTTACCCAACAGTTTTTGCTCATTTTCAACTGTAATGATTAAATTGTCCTTGCGCGAGTTAACTCAGGTTAGTGTTATATTTGCGTGAGTTAAGTCACGCTAATGTAAATTTAAAAAATTTCAACGTAAGTTATCTCACGTTTATTAATTTATATGCAACTTTATTTAGTTAACTCATAAAATAAATGCAAATATAAATAAAAAGAAAGGAAGAAAGGAACATAAATAATACATATAAAATCATCTCATTTTATTAATAATTGATACATTTACAATAATTGATACATTCAATAATTGATACATTTTATTTGAAATTACTAAAAAGAGACCAACGTTGGAGAACAGAGGATCAAGGTTAGGGCAAAAAGAGACCAACCTTCTTGAGGCAAAAAGACATCAATCATTGGGGTAAATCTAAATCTGGTTCTTTTTATACCCCAAGAAAGAGTTTTTTTTACCCACGGTAAAAAGTTTTTGGGGTAAAAAGAAGCAAATTTACTTTTACCCCAAGGGTTGACCTCTTTGTGCCCCAAGTCGATTGACCTATTTTTAACCCTCTCTTGACCCTTTTTTTATCCCTCGATTGGCCTCTTTTTACCCCCAAAAAAGCTAAAAAAAATCAAAGACTATAAAGGTGAGAGAGTGAGGAGGAAGAGGAGAGAAGGTATGGTGTGAGGAAATGGTGAGTTTTGGTGAGCTATTTATAGGGATGAATGGGTAACATAGGTTTTATATGCACTAAATGCAGTAAAAAAACGTTAAAAAAAAGTGTAAAATGGATTAAAATCAAGGTTGAATAACTAATCACCGTCCAAAAAACGTGTTCTTGAGCACATACCACCGACCACAACAGCGTGAGTTAACTCACGCTAGTGTTAAACTCTGCGTGGGTTAACTCACGCTAAGTTGGCCGGTTGTTCATGCATTTTAATGCATTGTAAATGGTTTTTACACGTTTTTTTTATTAAGTTTTTTGGACAATGCTTGAAGTTTCAGAACTTTAAAACCATCAAAACGTATATGCAATTTGTCCTATTTGTTCTGGACCGATCAAAGACCTAGGCTTAACCACTTAGGCCCAATAACATACCAAGCCCAAATGCTGCATTTGGCAAGTTACTCGCAACATACCTCTTCTCCGCGGGGTGGGGTGGGGTGGGGGTGGGGGTGGGGGGTGGGTGCACGGAGCCATTGAGACATGCTCAAACGAACAATATCGTCTCTTTACCCACATTTCCGCGAATATCTCACCGACGGTTACACTTCTACCGATTTCGTAACCGCCGACCACACGTGTGCCTCACAACGGCTCTGCATTCACCCACCTCTATAAATAGGAGGCTCCTCGCAGCCTCCAAGGTAGAATCTCTCACACTCTCAAACCCCCCATTCTGAACTCTACTGACTTGAGCGTCGAAGTGTATGCAGGTACACACCTCCCATTCGGTCCAACGCTCACTGGAAGTATAAACAACCACCAAGAACCACCGCATTCAATACAGCGCCGACAGCCACCTTCTGACCAGGTACGATCACTATTGTTAAAAAAAGGATCTTAATGAGTCAATAATTTAATGACTTAGGTTTCACCAGTTGTGGGATTAGGGTCTAAACGTTTACGGTAAGACGGGTAGTTTTAAAAGCTGCGTGTAGCAAAGTGACCAACCATAAAAAAATGTGTTCTGACAATCAACATGTTTTTATACTATTTGCATTTGATACTTTTGGCTTCCTAGACTGTTGACCTTCTACATTGAGTTCAAAGGGTCGTGCTCCAGAGGTTGTTGACCTCCTAGGTCCATGAATGTTGTGTTTATGAAGATTAATTTTGCCATAAAAAAAGATCTAACGACACAACTTGTTATCTGCTTGTCTTCTATTCATCTGTAATTAATCCTTAATATATATAAAACGTGATCATTGGACCAAATCAGAGGCATCAAAATTATAATGACATATACTGCAAATGAAATAAATCAGAGCCACCAAAATTGACCAGAACATTTGAACTAATCATTGGACCAAATCATAACATATAATTCGTTTATTTCAATTTTCAAATATGTATATGGTAGCGCCAAACAATGGCTAAAATTTAAGGAACATAATCATTCTCTATCTTTGGTGGTGTACGAGTCCCTAAAGCCGATGGTACTTTGGCGTTACCAATATATACTATGTTCAAAGTTTCACTGCAATCAGCTTCCAATTCCATTTGCTTAATCTTTGTCTCTTGTTTGGCTCTTCTCATTCTACCAATCAATAGACCAAACATAAACAACAATACAATCCCTCCAGCCAAACATATAATCACAATCTTGAACTTGAATTCGTTCTTCCAATGAGCTTGTGGTGAAGCATTTGATTCCACTACAATTGAAACATGCCCTTGTTCAAATATTTGACAAACATTTCCATTTAATAAATTGTCAAACCTTATAGAACCAAACAAATCAAAATACACACACTTAGCTAATGAACCGTAAGGTGATGTATTTTTCACATAAGTAAAATTAACTAAAATTGGTTTATGATAAGCTCTTAATTCCAATTCAGGTAAATTTGAAGCAAGCAAATTTGTGCCATCATAGGCTAATAGACCAAGAACAGGTGCTAAATATGAATAACCAGATAAAGAGTAATAATTTTGAGACCAATTACCTAAATTTTGGTAAACCAAAACAATTCTCTTAACATAAGGTCGTTCAATAACCCCTTTTGGGATCTTAAATTCTTTGTAACTTTGGACACCTTTGTCCCACAAACTTCCACTTCTAAGCCTCATTGCGGAAACTTTAATCCCTGTTAGGTTGGAAGGTACTTGAGCATCATAAGGTTCACCGGTTTTTGGCGTCGAAAATGCCTTAAAGGCGCAATCTTGAAGCTGATCATCGAGCAAACGAGCAGAAGCAATGCCATCAAATGAAGTTTGTGCACTTGAAAGTATTAGACAAAGAAAACATGTGAATAAGAGTAGCATAGAAAAATTGGTTATGACCCTCATAGAATCAAAATAAATAAAATTCACTTAGAATTTTGTGTGAAGAGTTTGAGATTGAAGTTTGAAAATTCTTGTGTAGTAATTTATTTTTCTTGAGCAGGAAAAGAATGAAAAACATAAGAAATGAGGGTAGCAGAAGAAAAAAGTGATAAAGTTTTTGAAGAATGAACTAAGAATATTGAGGACGAGAATTATGTGACATGTGAGTTTGGGATTGTAATATGTATGAACCTTGCTTGTGCCCCTCTCACATCTTTTATAATTTGGTTTTTTTTCTTGGTCAATATAAATTGGTTGTATAAACTCTCAAAACCACCTTATTTTGGTATGTATTATTTTTAATATTATAATAAATTTAAAGTTTTCATAATTCCTTTTTAACCAACTATTCAGTCAACCGAAATTTTGACTCTCATTATTTTTTTACTTTAATTAATTTTCTAATTAAATTTTTTTTAGTAGGAAGATGCATGTTTATAATCATGATCATTAACGGACTAAATTATCCTTCAAATATCTGTAAAAAAAAACAGACTAAATTATCCATAAAAAAGAAACTGACTAAATTATTATTTTTTTTGAAATTAATTTTTTTAGTCAGTTTCTTTCTTAAGGATAATTTAGTCCGTTTTTTGATGAATATTATAGGGATAATTTAGTCGGTTAATGATCATGAGATTGTATAAATTGTTAATGACTTTTGATAAGGACATATTATTTCGGATAATTCAAATTTAAATCTTTAGTTAAAACAATCTTTATTTATCATCCCTTAGAAACATGCAATTTAAGAGGAAAACAATGTTATTCCTTAAAAATGCCACATAGAATTCTTGCAAGTTAATTAATATTTTAAAAAGTACTGGTATAAAGCATGAACATATAGCAATAAATATATGGAAGTAATTCAATTACAGTAGCTTCAAAGAACAAGGAAATGAAGTATAATAAGGAAATGGCTCCAATCCTCTCAAAAATAAAAAGGAAATGGCTCCAATGGTAAGTAGATCAAAAACATATTAAGAAAATAATTAGGGAGATCACACAGCAAAGCACGTGCAGTCAAGTGTAATTAATGGGAAGCCCATAATAGTTAACGCAACCAACTACATGTCCACATATGTTTTTTTTACTTTGGACAACCCCATTTTAGTTTCTGTAAGTGTAGCTCGTTGTTATAGTAGTTTTTGATTAACATGAAAACACATTAATTCTCAACTCTCCGTTTCGTTAGTCATTTTCGTTCATGACATTACCAAGAATGTTAACTCAATTAACAATGTTAATGTTATTGTTGGAATGTGGAGTTGGAAGGAAATTGAAGTAATAAGACTTTGAATTAGTGTGCTATGAATTGAAAAAATAAGACTTTGAATTGCTGCAATATTTAATTTTGAATACTAAAACAATGATAGAAATAATTATTTTTATTATCTTGGACTAGCGAAAAGACGGACACGAACTTCTTTTCAGTTTCTCTACATTTTTAATGAGAAACTATGCCAAACATAATATCAATAAATACCTTCTAAAACAAGTATTTTTTTTAGAATGCATAAAATTGAATTGAATGAGCTTTGACCAAAACTTGTTGAATGCTACATCGAAAAACCACTTCTCAACAATTTATTTCACAAACACCTCTCTTCAACTCACGCTGGCAACCTTGTCTTTTATTTTTTAATATTATATTTTAATTTGCTTTTTTCTTCCATTTTATTTTATTTTATTTTTTTAACCGGTCCATTTAAATTTTTTTTTTGAAGGAGGGTCCATTTAATTTTGTTATTTTTTTGAAGGAATTTTATTATCTTATTATCACTTGTAACCAAAAAAAAAAAATCTTATTATCACTTATATATTTAATTTCAATATCGTTTAATCATCACAACCTCACAAATAATTTTATTTCCTTTCTTCAACCCCGCGAATAAACACACACACATTAGCGTTAAAAGTAATACTTTATGTCTGTCTGTCAGTTTTTTTGTTACGCTAATGCGTATAATTTATTTTTGGTGTTGCATAATGCATATAATTATTTTTATAAAATTTTGATTTCAATTAAAACAAGTATAGATGCAAAAAAATTATACATATATATATATATATATATATATTTTACACGTTTATATTGTAACAAACTATGCATATCTTTTCCTTATTAAAAAAAATTAAACATATATTTTTCAATGACACCAACAATGTAACAAATATAATATTATATAATATAAATTCTTATCTTTTTGAATGACACAAAAAATATCGTATTCTTATAACAAAATTTGTTACAGAGTATAATTGGAAAAGAAAAAACCAACTATTTTTGATATTATTTATGTTATTATTTTAGCCTCCTTAAATTATTTCTCCTATTCAAATATTTAACAAGTTCTTTATATGATTGTCGCGTCATTTTTCGGAGATCAAGCTATTTTATTAGCATAGACTCATTAATTTTTTCACGACCGAACATTTGTTTTTTTTTTTTAAGAAAAAGGGGAAAAAGTTCAAACCACCCCTTTGAAAAGATTTTGG
>Ga0315914_1000774_pt1 | contig 43495 bp, 18 predicted proteins | sample MpolenodulesMG_FD_203920 | JGI IMG/M metagenome (GOLD analysis project Ga0315914, IMG submission 203920) | Medicago polymorpha root nodule microbial communities from Los Angeles, California, United States - elongated nodules | ecosystem: Host-associated > Plants > Roots > Nodule | place: USA... | reverse complement strand
TTACCTTGGGATCTTGATGTCTTTTTTCCCAACAGGACTAATCACTATTTTCCCCAAGAGCTATTGCTACATACCGAAGAGGTTAAAAATAACTTTTTACCCCAAGAGGGTAAAAAAATAATAAGTAGATTAGTGAATTCAAATAAATTATTGTAATGTTTGAATGATATTAATAAAACGAGAGTTATATTTATTAATTTTGTTTTTTATTTGTAATTATATTTGCATTTATTTCATGTTTATGATTATGTATTGAATAAATAAATATTGAATAAATAAAATCAAATTTATTTTTTAATTTTGTATTTAATGAATAAATAAATTAGAATAAATATTGAATTAGAATAAAATTGAATTTATTTTCTAATTTCGAATTTATTTGAAGTGCTTAAATAAATTAGAATTTATTTTCTAATTTCGAATTTATTTTAAATGCATAAATAAATTAGAATATAGCAAATAAATAATTTAGAATAAAGTGAACAAATAATTTAGAATAAACTGAACAAATAATTTAGAATAAAGTAAATAAAATAATTTGAAAATAGTAAATAAATTAAAAAAAAAGTCATTGTGTGCCACTTAACTAATGCCACGTAACTTAACTTGCGGATTATTTTACACTTGCGCAACTTAACTAGCGCAGGGGCATTTTGGGCATGGCTGCAGGGCGCGAGTGTTTGTGCCGGGGGAAGAGCAAAATCTAGTTTCTTTTTATAATGGAACAAACTAGGCCCTTGATAAATCTTGTAAAAATGATAATGGAATTATTAAATCTACCCTCTATTTTTCATTTAAAACAAATACTCTACCAAAAGACATGTACCATAAATTTGAAGTTTACTGTATATAAAAAAGAGAGAATGGATGTTGTGGACGGGTATTGGGTGTTAAAATGATGAAAAAATGAGTTACAAATATTATATTCAGTTGAGTTTAGTCTTAAAAAATGAGACCCCGTGGAAACCAGATCCGTCTAATGGTGTGTATTGTGCTACTTCACAATTCAATCGTTTTCATCATTGATGTATAGAAAATACTATTTGATGATATTAAAAAAGAGAAAATCATTTAATATTTCTAAAATGTAAAAATTCACAGAGAATGATTATAAATTTATAATGCATATACTTTTCAAAATGATATGTTATTGTTTTTAGGGTTAATATGTCTTTACCCCTGTAATTTGGGCGAGTTCCGGTTTACCTCCTGTAAAAAAATAAAAGTTTAGATTCCAACCTTGTAAAATAAGATTCTTTGATTTTAGCCCCTGACCCATGTGACTGTGCAGAATTGCTGACGTGGCGAGTTGAGTGGCATGCTGACTGTGCATATCTGATTATGTGGCGTGCTGACTGTACAATTAATTTTGTTTTTCATTTTTTTTAAAGGTACACATGGCATTTGTGCCTATTTTTTAAGAAAAAAAATGAATAAAATCATGATTTTTTTACCAAAAATATTTTCCAAAATTTTTTAAAATTTTGAAATATATATTTTCCTGAAATTCCAAATTTTATAATTTACGAAAAAATATATATTTCAAATTTTTTTAATTTTCCATAATTTTATAAAATTATTTTTGAAAATTTTGAAAAGAAAAATTTCAAATTATTTTTGAAAATTTGGAAATTTATATGCTTCGAAATTTAAAACAGATATTTTTTTCGAAAAAGAAGTTTTTTCAATTTTCTCAACAAAAAAAAATCTAAAAAATATTTTTATTTTTAAAAATCTGGATACAAATTTATTTAAAAATTTAGGAAAATTCAGATTTTTTTTCGAAAATTTATTCTAGAATTTTTTTTACGATGTGTTACAGATTTGAGAATATTTTTTAATATTTAAAAATTGAGGATAAAAAAAATCTGAATTTTTTTTTAATATTTAAATTTATTCTTGTCTATTTGTTACATGTGTTATTTGTATTGAAAACTGAGGACATTTTTTAAAAGATACAACCGGTCCAAAAGAACTGAAGGGGTTGTTTTCTTTATATATATATTTCCCAAAAAATTATATAAAAAATAAAAAAATTCGAAAACTTACTATCTTTTGAAAAAATTTCAAAAAAATCCAAATTAAATTAAAATTTTAAAAATATTCGAAAAAATAATAATATAAGCTAATTTTCGAATGTTTTGGTAAAAAAATATTAATTTTTTTCTGAATTTTTTATTTTTTGAATAAAATCCAATTTTTTTTTTCGTTTTTTAAAAAAAACCAATTTTTTTTCTTATTTTTTAATGTTTGAAAATTAATTTTCAGTTTTTTTTTATTTTTATCTTTTTAAAAATAATTTTTTAAATCATTACACACATGTCAAGTTTTAAAACAATTAAAATTAAAATAATTACATAGTGGCGTGCCACATCAGTGTCCATTACACACGTGTCAGGTTTTAAAAAAAATTAAAATAATTACACAGTGGCATGCCACGTCAGCGTCTGGATGGAGTTAAAAATGTTTTGTGGAGAATCTTTATATTACATGGGTGTTTTGTGGAGAATCTTCATATTATAGGGTTGTAATCTAAACTTTTTTTTTCACAGTGGTAAATCAGAGCTCGTTCAAATTTCAGTGATAAAGACATATTAACCTTTGTTTTTATTCTACAAATTTAATATATAAAAGAAATGCTCACACAACTAAAAAAAATTGGATCCGTCAGTGTTGTATCGTATGCCACATATTTTCAGGATAAATTCTCCTTAGAAGACGCTCCAAGAATAAACGTTGGTCTGGAATCTCCCCTTATAATCTTTTGTATATGTTGTTGGTTAAGGCCTAAATAGAGCTTACAAAAGTTTGGCATTTTGGGAATATTGAAAAGAGCAATGATATTTAAATAACTATTTGGTACAACCTATTTGATAACCTTCATTTTCTCTCTTTTTATTGATCAAAAACAATGGAGAGAGAAAAATGAAGAGAGGGAGTAAGAATATAATGTGAGTATGAGAGAGAAAGTTGTCACAAAGTGGTTGTACAAATATCATTTCTCATTGAAAAAGTCTAATTCCCAATTTGATTAGATATAGAGCTAACATACCTTAGACAATTACCACATTTACAAGTCGAATTTTGCGAGTTGAGTTACGTCAAAAAAAACTAAATATTATATGATAAATGATTCTAGATCTGTTAATTGGCTATTATTTAGAACTTATAAAGGAAGAATGAAAAAATAAATCAGATATGCAAAAGGCCCGAGCTTTATTTGGTCTGTTTTGACAATTATGTCTTGATAATTGCTCTTCTTCCATCTATTTTTGCTCATCCTCATTCTACGTGAGCTAACTCACGCTGAAATGCACTTACGTGAATTAAGTCACGTTCGGCTATTTGATAGAAATGAGCAAAAACAGATGGGAGAATAGCAATTATCTTATGTCTCATTCAGATGCCCATATACACAAATATTTGGGCTGTTGTGGTTTGAGGAAAGTTTCCAAAGAAAAAGGATTGTTGCTTTTCTGACATCCAATATGTATTGAAAACACAAGTAAACGACTAAAAAAATCCAGCGGTAGTTAATTGCTGTCGGTTTTCTAGTTATAAGTCAGCGGTAGTTAACTACCGTTGGAGGTATTTTACTTGTGTTTTTATGATGTTAAAATAGCAATTGTCATGAAAAAGAAGGATTCTGCTCTTTACCCAATAAAAATCACTCATGCCCAACTGTATTTCCAAATATACCCATGTGTGAGTTAAGTCATGCAGCGTGACTTAACTCAAGCACCCCCTAATAGCACAGCGTGACTTAAGTCATGCACCAAGAAATTTTTTATTCTATATAGAATAAAAAGAATTGAACAAAATTGATACATTTTATTCTTATAAATTTTCTTTTTACCCCAATGCATGTTGGTCTTAATTTTCTATTCTATATAAATAAAAAGAATTGAACAAAAATAATACATAAAACATCTCATTTTATTAATATCATTGTTACAATTACAATAATTGATACATTTTATTCGAATTTACTAAATCTACTTCTTTGGGGTAAAAAGAGACAAACCTTGGGGTAAAAAGAGACCAACCTTGGGCTAAGAAGAGACCAATATGCTAGGGGTAAAAATACATTAACCCTTGGGGTAAGTCTAAATCTGGTTCTTTTTATACCCCAAGAAGATTCTTTTTACCCACGGTAAAAAAAATTAGGGGTAAAAAGAAGCAGATTTAGTTTCACCCCAACGGTTGACATCTTTTTACCCCAGGTCGATCGACATATTCTTACCCCTCAAGTGGCCTATTTTTACCCCTTGATTGACCTCTTTTTACACCAAAATAAAGACTAAAAAAAGAAGGAAAAGAAGGAGATTTACAGGGGGAGATTGTGAGGAGGAGAGAATGTGAGATGATGGGAGGAAATGAGAAAGTTTGGAGGGGTATTTATAGGTGAGAATGATAACATAGGTTATATATACAATAAATGTAGTCAAAAAAAACGTATAAAACTTGTAAAAAAAAACGTGTAGAAAACTTGTAAAAAAGCTGACCATCGTCCAAAAAAATGTATGTTCGTGAGTTCAGACCACTGATCAACTGGCGTGAGTTAACTCGCGCATCGACCAATGGTGCGTGCCTTAAGTCACATTGTGCTATTAAAGATGCATGAATTAAGTCACGCTGCGTGACTTAACTTACGCAGAGGTATATTTAAAAAACAGTTGGCGCGAGTGATTTTTAAAGGGTAAAGAGCAGAATTCGAAAAGGAAACGCAGAAAATTACAAACACCAACAAAGAAACGGAAAACAAGGCAAATATCTACAACTATCAAGGAGACTTTACTTGATAACTTGACTCCAATTTACTCTTAAAAACTCTACGAAAATAGTCTATCATATGTCTGTGTTCTTTTCAGCTTATATTCGTAAGTTTCTCCATATAACTTATTGTCATAAGCTGTTTCTCCATATAACTTATTTTCAACACCTGGGGCTTGTCTTATTTTTATTTATTTTTGATTATTACAAGTGTAACACTGATTAGTGATAAGTTGACAACACATTTCTTAAAATGTCATAGCCAATGATTTGTGGTCCAGAATGGATTTGGTTGTATTTTATATGGATTTATGCTTCTCTGCACACCTAACCATAATATATGGATGAGAAGAATGATAATAATATAAGAGTTAATAACTTAATATCATAATGATTGTTAAAAAAAAACTTAATAATATCATAATGTCTAAATGTTCAATATTTTGCTTCAAACTTGGGTTGACACATATTATTGTTTTCTGTTGAGCAGCCACCCATGTGTAGCATGGAAGGGAACTCAACTTAGGATAAGATATAAACACAATTTTAAAAAGCAAGAAATTTATGTCTATCTTATTTAAGTTTCAACTCATTTGCAAAAGCCCGTTTAACTTTGGAAACGTATTTGAATACTCACTTACATTATACTTTAAATCTTCTAATAGTGTGTGCTGCACATAAATATCATTGTGATAGTTTTCTTTCATCAAAAGTGGAGGCAAATTTAATTTCGCATAAATTACATCGGAGGTCCTTTAAATTATTTAATTGTAACACATTAGTTTTAAGTTATTTTTGGATAGGAAACCAGAAAACTCATTAGAGGATGATCTCAGTTGTCGACACTTCAACATACATCATTTGTGGTTTTCACTTGAAATCTATGTGTGGTAGAATGATACACACTATTTTATAAACAGAGTTTGGGTCTAAGCTTGTGTTGCCACCGGAAAAATCAACTATGATACCTTAGTTTTCCAAAAATAGTCTCTAAGAGAAACAAAGTTTATTTAAGTGATCTCTACATCTCATAGAAGATTAGTCTTTGACTTTCGACTGAAATATTTTAAAATATATAAATGATTGATTTTTATAGTTGAAGAAGATGTAAGAATAAACTTTGCACAAGTTGAAAATAATTTATAAAATTAATCTGTTTGGAATAAACAGAAAACAGTTTATAGGTAGTATATAGAAATAAATCTATACAAATATCCATTTAAAAACAAAAAACAGCTCAAAGAAATTTGCCAAAATAACTAATATTCTTTATTTAAGGAAGAACTAATATTGTTTTATAAACAATTAAAGAAATATTGAAAAATAAATAAGAGTAAATTTATAAAAATGGTGAGAAAAGGTGACATAGAGTAGTTGTAAGGAAAACGACATCTATTATTGATTTTTTTTAAGGACAAAACTTATCGTATTGTTCTTAACTAAAAATACATTTTTTTTTATTTAACAAACTTTGAGAAAATTAAGGATTTAAGAAAATCATGGTGAATTTAGTTAAAAACCATGCGAAAAGCACCTAAAAAATTGTAACTAAGTTTTTTTCCCTTTTTTAATTCTATAAACTAATTTTTAGTTGATAAATTCATTTAATTATGTTAAGAATGTATTGAGAGGGACAAATTGCTTGTGAAGAAGAAAAAGTCATTGGCAATTAATTGATAACAAAGAAAATCCAGTTACGCCCGTTCCTTACAACGAAACTTTCCTACCTTACCATTTAGCAATACGACTCTGTGACGAGGAGAGAAGAAAGCGACAATAAGGATAACGACGTACCCTAAGAAAGGCAAAAATAAAATGATTAGGAAAAAATATATTAAAAAGGAAATATAAAAGGGATGAGAAAAAGGAAATATGAGTAAATGGGCAAAACCGAATGCATAAACTTAATTTAAGAAATTTATCAAAGAAAGAAAGAAATTGGTCAAAAAGAAGAATAATTTAAAGTTTTAAATGGTTTTTATGTTTGTTTGATAAAAAATATATTTTAATATTTCTAAAAGATTGAACTTTTACCTGCAATTTTCTATCCTTCCATGAGAAATAGAAAGAATGTCTCGTGTCTTTCGATTTTTACTTTTTAAAGTATTGATCGTTGTGAATTTTTATGATTTTATCTTTCATAAAAGATGTTTCAATAGATTTATAAAGGTTTAAGCATGTTTTGTCGCTTCATTTATTTTAGATTTTAAATTGGTCCTTTATGTTTTAAAAGTTTTAAGTTTGTCTTTTATGTTTTAAAAGTTTCAAGTTGGTTCAAAACATTACTCATATTCGATTAAGTTAGTATCTTTCGCCACTTGACCGTTTAAATATTCATGTTAACAATTTGGATGATCGAATTTAACTTATTTAAAAAATCAACTTTAAAACATTTTTAATTTTTTGTTTGTTTTATTAAATTCAATATCATGTCGCGGGATCAAACGTGTAATTAAGTCATTTATAAATATGAATTTTGTTTATAAACTATTCTTAGGGTTTTTAAATTATTCTTAGTCTCTATTATCAAGCAATGTGATATTCTTTTATGTATCGGATTATAGCCTTTGATTGAGACTAAGGAGTTAAAGGGCATGTCGTTGATTATTTGTGACTTGGATGACAACTTTGTTATTGTATTGCCTACACGAACTTCGACGTTTAAGTCAGTAAAAAATTTAGGATACTCTAAATGTTTAACGAGGCTTAAGGATGTGCCTTTCCACTCATTATGTATGACCTTTAATAGATGACATGTAAAAATGATGTGTGTGGATACAGTTATTTCGTTGAGCAGGCCATAAAGTGATTCATAAGTTGTCATCTGATTATCAAGCCGTGATTTAATTACGAGAAATAATCCAATACATTGTTAAATATGGGATAGTTCATTTAATTGGACCACAAATCTTAATCTTATTGCACACGTGTCTATTTCTTTCTACTATACTCCCTTCAGTCACATATATATATATTTATAAGCAAAAAAGTACTTTTTAAATTCATTCAATACTTAATGTATTTAATCTATATATAGATGAAATAATAATAATGAATTTAAAAGTTGAAATGTTTAGGTTAATTAAATTTGCGTAAGAAAATAATAAATGATAGGAGCGTTAAGAGAAAGAAAGGCGATATATCGCGTAGTCTCGTGAGTCGTGTTAGTTTCGTCATCTTATCATCTCATGAGTCCAACATAGAAAAGAACGACAAACAAAACGCAACACAACACAACTTGATACGACATTCCTCTTTGCTTTGGCAGTTCCTTCTCTTCTTCTTCTTCTTCTTCTTCTTCTTCAAAGCGACCATAACATAACCCCCCCTTTCCTTTTTCTTCATCCTCATCCATCTAACTCATAAATTCATCTTCATCCACAAACTTAGTCAACACTTCTTGGTTTTCTTCTCTTTAAATACAGAGAAGAAAAAAAAATAAATTAGTGAGGGAAGATGGAAATGATGCTTTCTCGTTTACCTTATCATGATTCTCTTAAACTACTTGAGGCTGATATTCACCATGCCAATGCTTTGTATGTTTTTTGCTTTTTCTTATCCACTTTTTTTTTATTATATTTATAATCAAAATTCAAAATTATGAACAAAAATGATTCTTTGTTGGAAAGGGTCATCATCATGATTAATTTTTCTCTAGTGGTTAATCTAGTATGAATTTGATGTCTGATTTTTTTTGTTTGGTACTACTTTTTATTTTTTTTTTGTGTGTGTTTTTGTTTCTGAAATTTTGCTGTGGGTATAGGGCTGCTGCAATTCCAAGAGGCAAGGGTGGGAGTGTTTTCCAAATGAAATTGGTTTACAGTCAATTGGCTCCTCTTTTTTTGTTGTTGCTACAATGGATGGATTGTTCTTGTTCATGTTTTCTCCACAGATATCTCAACTTCTTCCATATAATTATATACAAGGTTAGTCAATTCCTCAATGCTGATGTTTTCCATATTTTTAATTCTCTCTGCAAAGAGTTCAAAGGGTTTTCATAGCAATATTTTGTTAGCTTTCAATAGGATTGGTTTTGCCATCCATAAAGGGTTAATGACACAGCTTGTTGCCCACTTCCCTTTCACTCCTGTGTAATTTTCTCGAATAGCCAAATATAAATGTTACATGTAGTAATTAAATCTTAATTTTATCTTAATAATAATAGTAATATGTTGATTCAATAAACTTGGTTTTTGTTTTTGTTCTTTTTCTCAATGTTGTTAATTAGTGGATATAGTGGCGCTATAGCGCAGTTGCGTAGAGGAATTTGAATGAATTGCTATTGTTTTGTAATACGCTATTTAGTACAAAATATTATGGAAAACCGGCTATAGTGCTGTTGTGTAGCGGAATTTGAACAAAGTGCTATTTTCTGAAATCCACAATTGACAACACTGCTTTTTCTGTTTAGGATTAGGTTCCTCAATGGTCGTTTGTAATTTAATTTTGATTTTTCTACATGTTTTATTTCTTTTGTTGTTCGTGTTTATTATGATGTTCTTCTTTTTCTTAACAAAGGTACATAATGATGGTAGACCAAGTATAACTTCTCATGGAAGGAAAGCAACCATCCAGGACTTTTATGGTGTGTGAACCTTTGACTTTTAAAAGACACACTTTTGTTGTTGAAGTTATTTAATTATTTCAACCTCCAACAACAAAAGAAAGTGTGCTGTTTTTTGTGTTTGCCTTTACTAATTTCTCCCTTTTTTTGAACTTTAGCTGTTATATTACCGTCTCTACAGCGGCTTCATGGTAGTTTGGAGAAGTTGGACATTTGTATGAAAGGACACACTAGCTTGGACGGTCCAAGTTATGGCAAGAAGATGATTGAAGCAAATGGAAAACTGATCACCAATGTTGATTTGGAAAGAGAAGATGAATGTGGGATATGCTTAGAACCATGCACCAAAATGGTTTTGCCTAATTGCTGCCATGCTATGTGTATCAAATGCTACCGCAAGTGGTTGGTCATCACATTAATGAATTTAATTTTTATTCGCTGATAGTGCAAAGATTTTCTTACACTATCAATCAATCATAACCGTTGGATTATTAACCTTTTTTTACTCTAATCATATCTAACTGAAAAGTCGTACAAATGATAGATTGTGATTGGTTGACGGTGTAAAAAGTTTTACAGTGACAATGCATCAAATCATTTAGCAATCGTATTACTTTATGTGAAATTGTTTATAATTTGTAACACTCTTATGCCAATCTTGCAGGAACACAAAGTCTGAGTCTTGTCCGTTTTGCCGCGGGAGCATAAGAAGAGTTAATTCTGAGGATCTATGGGTACTCACTTGTGATGACGATGTAGTCGATGCCGAAACAGTTTCAAAAGAGGACTTGTTGCGATTCTACCTTTATATCAACAGCTTACCTAAAGATTACCCAGATGCACTTTTCTTAATGTATTATGAATATCTGATTTAATTTTTTTTTAATTGAGTAAGGAGAAAAATGTACAGATTGGGAAATTCAGACTGCAAATGTGAATAGAGTCTGGCAAGAAATTTCCCTAATCATGTCAGGTATGGCTTTGCTAAGATAGATTTCTGGAAATTTGATCCCAGAATAACCACTCTTGGCCTATATATCATCTCCTCTGTAGACAATGTAGAGTAATATTATATTTAATTAACTTTGAAGCCTTTGTTTGAGTTGTAGTAATCAAAGTCTTCTAAGAAATTGATTCAGATATGATCATCCATTATCCTTTGTCTGGCATGCATGTTCAAAATAATGATAATGTAAATCAAAAGTTCTCGATAGTTTATATACTTGTTTTCTTATGCCACTCATGGTCATTTTTCAATTGGAGAGGATTTAAATTATGTCTCTCTAAGCTGCAAGGTGAAGCTTTTACCACCTAAGCTTACATCTCAAAGACAATTTGTATACACTAATTAGTGATAACAAATAGAGTAAGCTATCAAATGTGTCCCTGACTTTGTAACGCGCTCTCAAATAAGTCTCTAACAACATGAATATTTCAAAAAGATCCTTGACTTGCTCTATCAAATTTTATTCATATTAGTCATTGTGACAACATTTTAGGGACTAAATTGATAATAAGGGTTAAATGTAAGAATCAAATTGATACTAAGTTGTTAAAATATAGGGACCTAATTGATAGCAAGTGGTTAATATAAGGTCCAACTTGACATTTTAATAGAGTCATGGATCTTTTTGAAATATAATCTCAAAAACCTATTTGAGAGTGTCCTACATAGTCGGAGACTAATTTGGTGATTTACACCGACTTATAAGTTTACATAAGTGTTTCTTAATCATCTTATTCACTTCGTTAATCAAGGATTAACTGTTCTAAAATTGTGCGCAGCATTTGGTGTGCAATTAACATGTTGGAAATGATATAATATCCACGGCTATTAGGGGGGAAAAAACACAATATGCATGATCATATGAATTATTGAACCCGTGTTAATTATAAGCGGACGTTTTTGTGTGAACCTAAGGGGCACAATATGCATAGACTTTGTAATGTATAAAAGGTCTGTACATCATGAGTAGTTGAGTATTAGTTTTGGCTTCTTCGAAGAGAGTAGAATGTGACAATGAATCTAGACTTGCTCAAACACATTTTTTCCTTTTGACAATTTCTTTTCACCTAATTCGTGTGAGAGAAAAGATCACCTAAACGATGTTATTTTTTGTACACTTTCATCTACGCTATTTTTATTCCTTCCACTTAACCCCTTTTAATCAGTTTCATTAAGGACAAGAACTTCAATTATTTTATCAAGTAATGCCGACTTCACATAAACTTTTTCGTTTGAACCATTCTATATAAATTTGTCCCCTAATTTATGGCTCCAATGTTAGCTACTTCTTTAAACTAGGCATTGCATAACCGTAGTGTGTTTCAATTTGAATAGAGGGAAAAATATAATTCACATTATTGGTAGTCTACATAATTTAAAGATGGTTCAGATATTTCTCATAAAAAAAGGTGGTCCATACAAATAATTGAAAGAAAGAAAAAAAATATTGATTAATCAAATTTTGCGGAATTTAACCAAAGCAGCCATAATTCTTTATCACTCTCATGGACCAATTGATTTGGCATTTCCATCTAGAACCCGGCCTCTGAAACTATTGCTTTCTGTCTGTAATGCATTAATATGGCATCAAATAGTAGCAATCAGGTTCACTAAATAAGAAAAAGGAATGCGTCCAATGCCCACCCAATAATGAATTTTAAGTGGTCAATGTCTTCCTTCATTAGTTTTCTTTGATTAAAGTTTATATGAGTTGGTCCAAAAAGTCAACTAAAGTACGGAGAAGTTTTAATGTTAAAATAAATTGAGAGTATATATTCAATTATTTCTATCAAGTGATACCATTACCTCTTCTTATCAAAAATAAGTAAAATAGAAATAAGTGTAAACATTAAGAAGAAGAATTGAAACAAGTGTCACACATGATATAGAATGCAATGATACATACAAGCTTGATTTTGGCCACTGTTAATTGTAACATTATGGACTATAGATAACAATAGGGCTTCTAACAATGCAAGGAGGGTTTCTCCAAATAAGTGAACCTGATACAATTCTCATGCTTGCCATAGATTTTGCTTTCACAACTACCTTGAAGCTCTTTTTTTGCAGGGTATGAGAGAAAATCAGGCTAGTAGGCTTCACTGTGATTTCCACTCCTTTTGGTGATTTAATGGTAGCATTATACATTGTTGGTTCTGTGTTTCTTTTCACACTTAACTGCATGCTTGGATAGTTAATAGCATCATGGCCAATCCCAGGAAGCAATGAAGTGCAATTTACAGGAGAGCCAATTAATATTGATAAAGTGGAACCATTATACCCCTCATGGCATAAGAATTGAACATAACCAAATTCATCCATGTCATAGATTAAACCAGGATTCAATGCTCTTGTTGGGTTAACTAGACCGGCACCAAATGCAAACTCAGCCTCCTTGTTAACTTCCTGGCTTATTGGTTTAGCTTGACAAAGAGTGTACATAAGTCATGACTAGAGTGGTTGTATATGTCATAACACAAATTAACTATACAATATAAGAACTGAAAATAATCTTTTAATTTTGGTTTGCATGTTTTAGTCCCAATTATCGTGATTGTGCGATTTTGTCCTCCAGTTTTTTTAGCTTTTTTGACCCCTTGTGGTTTTCGCCTTTGTAATTTGGTAGTCTCCCACCAAATTTTTTCTCAAATTTATGCTTAGGCGACATTAGTTATTGACGTGACACCAAAGTTCAATATTCAGCGTGGTTTTTTAAATAATAAAAAATCTTGTAACAAGTCGTCTAGCTATGAAATTTTTGACCACAATCGCGATATTCAGGGTTAAGAGTGCATTTAAGCCTTTAGTTTTTCACCTGTGGTCATTATAGCTGATCTGATTGCAGCAGGAGTCCAATTTGGGTGAAATGACTTCACATATGCTGCTATTCCAGAAATGTGAGGGCATGCCATGGAAGTGCCAGACATTAGTGTAAATTCTGAAAATTGAGTGTCCCCTTTTATACTAGTAATTGAGTGCCTAAGTGTAAATGATGCCAAGATGCTAATGCCAGGAGCTGTAACATCAGGCTGCATCCAAGAGATTATTCAACAGTTTAGAAGCTAAAAATAGTCCACTAATGTTACAACTGGAATGAATTTCACTCAAAGAAATTACTTGTATTATTCACAAATAAATGGTTGAGTGGAGGAAAAATAGCACCTATTGGTACCTTGAGAACAAGTTGAGATCCTGAATTTGGACCTCTAGATGAAAAAGAAGCAACAAATGGAGCTGGTATTTTCACTTCATGGCTCTTATGTATCACTGCTGATGGTGATCTTTGTTGAACCAAAAAATTTATGTAAATCTATGTTGTTAGATAATCCAGTAGAAAAAAAAAATGGTTGTAGCAAATATTTAATTTTTAGCTTGTTTAAGAATGATTAGTTAGTAGCAAATTTTAGAGAACAAAGAAGGACATGTTTTTTACCTTGTAGATTGTATATAATTGGTAATAATTTGACCTGTGCTTCCATTCACAAATGTAGCAGGAGCCATGAATGTTTCAGGAGAATCTTGAAATTCATCATATTCAACTATAGTACCAATTCCTCCTATTGCTTTCACAACAGCTTCAGTGCTCCATGTTCGAAATTTACAGTAAACAATATTTCCTTTCACCTTATTCGGTTCTAAGGAACCTTTGGCGCAGAACCTGCCGATGTATTAAAATGTTATTTGTTAATATAGGAAACTTGATCAGGTACTATTGATAATCGGAGAGAGAATTTACTTAGCATTTTCCTTGCTTGAAGAGCTCCGCACCGCATCCATCCCATTAACAAGTGGGTACTGTTTTTGTTTTGGACTAAAGGTGTTTACTCCTTCTCCCTGCATAATTCTCAGTTGAAATAGAAAAGACTGTTAAACAAAGTACAATTACTTTATTCATTGATGTAGATTGTTCCAATAAAATTAGTCTTTTAATTTTATGGTATAGCTACTTTGGTTATATTAATGTGATCGAGGTGTGCAACTAATTGTTGGTTTGTTGGGATGCCAAGTGCCACCATAGTTGAGATGTCAATAAATCATAATAATGCCTTTGCGCTTTCAATTTTACTTTATAAATGTAGAAAATGTGATTAGCAAAAATTAATTAAACTTGCAGAAATTTGTTAAAAAAAATAAAATTAAACTTACAGAAACATTTATTCGAGTCCCCAACTCTACAGTACTATGGAAGTCTCTGTCAATGCCACTAGCAGCTACCGTGACAATCCACGGCGCATGATTTTCGACAGTTGCCATAGTTGGACCATCATTTCCGGCTGAGGCAACAGTGATTATGCCTTTTCTCATGGCATGAAATGCACCAACTGATATAGAGTCCTGCAAATAATTTGAATTTTCTCCACCCAAGGAAACAGATATGACATCCACACCATCATCTATAGCAGCCTGAAAACCAGCAAGTACATCCATATCAGCACATCCATCCTCTTTCCAGCACACTTTGTATATTGCTAACCTTGCTGAAGGCACCGCTCCGTGAGCGATCCCATTCGCTAATCCAAAGAGACTTGCATTTGGGACAAGTTTGCCTGCTGCTGTTGATGCTGTATGAGTTCCATGCCCTGACACATCTATGGGAGATAATATATCAGATGGTTCTGACCTTCCATCAAGTCTGAAGTATTTGGCTCCAACGATCTTGCTGTTGGAACAAGTTTGTTAATTTGGAGAAGAAGGATTAGAGAGAAAGGAGAATAGCACAAGTTGAAAGGATCAAATTTTATTCAATATCACTTAGGTTGTGAATTACAAACATGTAACTTGCTTATATAGCAAGTTTCTCAACTAACTACACTTAACAACTCTGTTACTTGCTTCTCAAGTAACAATTACAAAACTAACCATACTGTCAGTTAACTAACTCTAATAGTTAACTAACCACTTATTAACCAATATTGAATTACTCTATAACACTTGCTAGAAGTTTTCCATCAAGTGAAGAATGTAGTAAAACATAGTGTTAGCATACTAAAACTTAAATTTTCCCCACAATTATGTATATGCGGCCATACTTAAATATATTTTCAACAATTAGTACCTCGATTTGTTGTGAATTTTGAGGTACCAAGTTCAATTCCTACTCAAAAAAAAAAAGTAAGTAAATAAGGATAGGGATGTTACTTATTGCAGCCTGAGAAATTAACATATTTGTCACAAGTTCCTCTCCATTTGGCGGGGGGAGGACCGAGTCCATCGTCCTTAAAGCTTTGAAACTCAGGAGTGATCCCTACATCACACCAATAAGGAAACAAAGTGGTTTGCAAACAAACCATGAAATACCATTACATAAAAATCTGTCATAAAGAACAAGGAAATGCACAAAAAGAAAAACCTGTATCTAAAAATTGCCACGATAGTGTCACTTTCTTGTTTCAGTTTTCTCTTAGCTGTCAAAGGTAATCCAATAAAGTCCCATGATCTTGTCGTGTGTAGCTTGCGGTAATCATTAGGAAGTACTGAGAGCACTTCATTCATGGCTACACATACAAAAAATATTTAACATATGACTAAATATATACAATTTGAGCAAATATGAAGGGACTAGTTGTAGAGAAAAATGATATCATGCCAGATAACTTGTTGGATTCATCCTCAGACAGTTTAGCAGCAAATGCATTAAAGCTCTTTGTGTAGCTGTATACTATGGATTCTTTGGCTTCAACATGGCTGCTAAGTAAACAAAGATTAAAAAAAATGGAACAGAAATGAAAACAGAATAATCTAACTATTTTCTCTCAGATGACATTGTGATAATAATAGTGCCTTTAATTTTGAAACTAGAGGTCTATTTCGAGTGACTTATTTGAGTTTATCTACTGACAAAAATATTTGTAATACCGCTTATGAGATTTTATGGAGTTAACTTCTTACATGTCCATAAATTGTTTATCCAAATGCGGTCCTAGAAAGTATTTGATTAGAAGGAGGGGGAAATGTTGACAAATTAAATAGACTAGTCACCTTTGTTTAACAGCTGAGAGAATATTTAAATGACTCTCTATTGCTCCTTCTCTACTAATAGGGTGAGCTCCTAGGAAAACAATGTAAAAGTTCTGCAAACAAATCAAATTGTGCCTTAGTTAATAAAGAATAAAACACAAAAACTAGCATATTAGGAGATAGCTCAAATTCGAAAGAAATCAAATTTATTTGATTGCCTTTTGTTCAACACCATTAACTAAAACACTGCTTAGCAAAATCAGCTCTAATGGAAGCCAAAGAAGAGAATAGGAGTTGTTGGTAAGTTTCTGAAAAACCATATTTAGCATTAACATGCTAGACTAATAATACATTGACATAAGCATAAGTTTATTATATAGATATAAAATCAGAAATCTAAAAAAGAAAGGATAAAAAGAAAGCATGTTTCTACTATAGTTTGCTTCTTCCGTACAAATAATTAATATATAGATGTTTTTGGTTGCTTCTTCGGGGGGAACTTGTATTAACATTCTCATTATTAGTTTTATCAGTACCAATTTTACTAAAGATTAGTAATTTTTTATGTTTGTTATTGGTTGCTACTTATGTTATTAGTCTTTATCAGTATCATATTCCTTGAATTCCAATGCAAGTATGATATTATTACCTTGTATTGTATAGCTTGAAGTTAAACCCAAATGAGAAACAATTGTTTGAGATTAAAACGTGACATTTCCCCTTATGCATTTCGCCATTATCTTTTAAAATAGCAATATTTAAGAAGCAGACATGGTTTATCAAAATGGGGGAAGAAAGAGAAGATATTTGGCCAAGAAGAACTTGGGACATGGTTAAATAATTCACAATTTACCTGAAAATAAAAGTCAAACTCGGTCACGTTAAGAGATATTCTTTTACAAGCAAAAATATTGTACAGGCAATGTAAGAGTTATAGTAATCAAATGCACTTGAGTTCTAAGATCTTTTCTATCTTAGATCTCCAAAGGTCACATTTGGCTGTTGTCTTGACGCTTTGGTTACGAAAGTAGCCGGGGTCTAGGTTTATGCATGGATTTTGTCAGCGAAAGTCCCTCATACTCAATCACAGCATGTCATGACCGGTTAGGCTTGTGGATTTTGTCGGAAAAGAAAGTAGGTGCCGGGGGTGGGTTCATTGATTAGTACACCTATGGTGTTGATTGTCCGTCTCAGGTTTGCAGGCCGATAAGATCTCTGAGATTGACCCGGCAGCTGGGTTGGTTTGGCTAGAGCATCATCCCCTCCACCTTAAATTTTATTCCATAGAAAAAATTATCGAATGCACTATATTTGATTAGAACGTCAATAAGACAAATATGCATTATATATGTGTGTGTGCGCGCGCGCGTGCACATGCATGCGAAATAAATAAACTTACACTATCGTGTAATACTTCTTGTAAAGTGTAATACTTGAATATTTTATTGTGAGATGAGTGTTTTATAGTGAAAGATAGGAGGAACAAATATAACCTTGGGTTGTAATAGAATGGTTCTCTATAAATTCATTGTCATGGGTCAAATGTGTTAAACATCAAAGTCTACATAGAGTGGAATAAAATTTGTGAAGAATGAGTATCAGGTGAATTTTTAATTACCACCTTGAGGACAGGTGTTTGTGCAAGACCAATGGAATGTAATGACCCAAGATAGGCTTGGGAGAATATAATAGCCTAGGTAGATAAAGATTATGATGAGTTGGTTGCATTAGATATTTTAGAGGTGAGTCATCATGTTCTAGAAGGGATCTAGAGAGATCCTTTATGTGTGTGTGTTTTTTTTTTAGGTATTTTAGATACATCATATTTCTTTGAGTCAATCCATGTTTTAGAAATTTCTAATTGGGGTTTTTCAAGGTGTAGATAAAATCGAATTTTGATTGTATTACACGAGATTCAGATGTGGTTAGTTCTATGTATTTTTCTTATATGTTTTTAAGTTGTTTATGTTTTTAATCTCAGACTTACCAATGATGGTTTAGAGAAGTATTTTTGTTTTATGTTTTCAGTAACAACGTGTAAGATGTTTCCTTATCTCAAGAAAATCAAATGAATATGTCTTTTTTGCTTTAAGTTATATGTCCACCTTTGTTTTGATTCCGTATAATATATTGTATTTGCAAATTATCTCATCTGATATAGTGTTAGAAGAAAATATAAAAGACAAAAAAATGAATGCGCTGACATAGCGTAAACAAAATTTAAATAAGTTAAACAAAGTTTGGATACATTGTTAATACTCAAATTTAAATAAGTTCAACTTATTTTATGATTTTAAAAGATAGAAGCAAAGTTATAAGACATCAAACAGGCTGAGACATAGTGTAAAATTTGGACAAGATGTTTCTATACCTCAAAGAATATAATTAAATCAGCTTACTTCTCTACAAGTTAACAATTATTGAACATCACATAATATATAGTTAAAGCAGGTCACCTACATATAAATTTAGAGGATCTAAAATACTCAAATTTGAACAAGTTCAACTCAGTTTGGATACATTAATAGTACTCAAATTTTAAAAAGTTCAACTTATTTTATGATTTTAACATGTATCCATATGAAATTTCAATCCGAAAATGGCCAAGATACTTTTCTATCATTAGTTATCTTTTTTTAATGTAAGTTAGCTGGTCATATGGTAAAGCACACCTGACTAGGATTGAATGTATATGTTCGAAACCATTTATTTTAAGTAACATATTGTTAAATGAACGCGTAACCTCTCTTAAGCCTTAGAGGTTAGCATGTCTCAAACATCTGACCTCCACTATCTTCATTTCCATTTAGAGTTTATAAAAATCAAAGATAGTTATATATTCTAATGTAATAAAAATTTGCTTTGTAAATTGTCCATGTAAATCCAAGAACGTGTTTGCATAAATTGTCCATGTCTCTTTATTTGTACTTTAATGATGTCATACTCTAACGATGTCAACTTAATACTATTTATGTAATACATCATATTCCTTATGGAACTATTAAATTACAATCTAATTAGACGATATAACTTATTCGTCGCCGCTCTTCGTTGATTGGACCCGTGCATCGCACGGGTCGATGTTCTAGTATATGTTAATTTCAACAAATCAATGCATTCTAGAATTATGGTTTGTATTTTGGTATAAATCTAATATATAATTTCAACAAATTGATAACTATTAATTATTTTCTTTAGAATGACTATTAATAGTCTTAAGACTTAGTTTCTTACATTTACATTAAAAATCATACAACACTGAATGTAATTTTACAATAATTTCTTGTTTTTTGTTTTATGAATTTCGTCTAATTTTGCAATTTCTTATTTTATCATAATCACATTATTGACTTTTCTCAAACATATAAAAGTTCAATAAAATTTAGACAGGCAAATGATTAGTAGGAATCAATCAAACTAGGAAAACTAACTTTGCTCAAACAAACAAAAGATTCAATCTAACAACTAAGACAAGATTGCAAACTTATGAGTAATTTCGAGGGACTGTTCAAAGGTGTTTAAGATCGGAAATAATTTGAAAACAATAGGACTTTGGGTTCATTCATGCATTAAAGATCTATAAAAGAAAAATAATCTAGAAAATGTTGAATTATATTTAAGTAGAACTCAATTCATACCGGAAATTAGACAGGGGATGCTATAGTATAGTAAGTGGTGCAAGAGCATAGAAGAAGCCTTCTCAATCACGAACATAAAAAACAATTAACACATTTTTTTATATATATTATTACGAAAATTGTCATTAATGAAAATACCCTTCTATTCTCTGGTTATTTATAAGATATTCGAGTCAACAATATTTTATATGAATTATCTCTTATAAATAGGAGCAGGGTCTTTAGAAACACCAAAACCTAACCTTCTATTCTCTCTTTCACATCGCCACCACCACGCTCTTCTCTTCTCTCTGTTTGAAATTTCCTCATTTTTCAAATCTTGGTTGAGGATGGATCTTGAAGGCAAAAACTTTGGGAGGGGTAAGAACTTGACATGTGCCGTATTGATTGTTTTTGTTTTTGGGTTTCAAATATAATTGCTACCTACCATTGTTGTTTTCTTGTTTCACTACTTTGGATCTGTGATTTGTTATTGTTGTAATGACATTGATTGGAATCATTGGATTTGAGCACAATGATTTCATCTTTACACGGATGCTTTTATTCCCATGTGAAACGGGATTAAGGGTCCGTTTGGTTTCAGTTATTTTTTAACTTATGCAAATAAATAAGTTTTTGTGTATTATTCATAAATTTGTCGTGGTAGTTTATGAAGATACAATTTTCGTTAGTGAGAACTTATGAATTAACATAAAAGCTTATTTATTTGCGTAACCTACTTTTCATAAGCTCGAAAATAAGCCAGTCCAAACGGGTCCTATGTATATATCGTCTCTTTAGTAATATCATGTGGAAGTTATGGCAATAAGTTATGTAGTTTAGAATTGAAGGGTGGCAACTAGCAAGGGAAGATTGATTATGCATTTATAGGTTAATATGATGTAAACCCTATACTATTATACGCAAAAAAAACCATTTTTAAGGTTCATTCAATAACCGATGTATCTGGTCTGTAGATACATCAAAAAAATATACTATGGTTTAATTTTAATCAAAAATATTTCTTTTTTTATTCTGTGATTTATTATTTTCATGTCAAAAATGAAAAAGATACAGAATGAAGAACTTTGTCTAGTTTCAAATTTTACAAACAATAACCTAACATTGTCCCAATCTTTAGCTCTGATCCGTTTTCAGACATATTCTCTTGTTCATTTTCAGGGTCTTGTTTGGCCAAGTTTATATGATTGGATTTACTATAGTTGACGTATGCTAATATTTGCCTGCTAAATCAACACATTCTTGAAAACAAAATGTTTCTTTTCTTTGTTTTCTGTACTTCAAAAATTTGTTGTTTTCTTAATTCATCGTTATATTAGACCCTCACGTTCATAGAATTTTGTGAGGTTTAAACTCGGTGATATAGCAAATAGAGCTTAACGGACCTTTATGATCGTGAAGTGATCGCTCATAAATATCCTGTTGAAAACTTGCTCTTACATTTAAAAGTGTGAATTACCCACCTTTATTTCGACGTTAGGAGTCACTGGTGAATGTGTAAACTAGACAAAGATCATGGGACTTACATTTATACGCTGGTCTACTTATCCTCGGTTGTCTATTTGATAAACTAGTGCTCATGTTTCCTCTTTGCATTCTTATGTGTTTATGGATAAATGTTAGTAGTATAGTTTATTCTTTGTTTTGTAGAAAAAACTTTGAAATGGTTCAGTTGGTTGTCATGATTAAATTTTTGTTTATCTCAACCTCTCCCCTTCTATACTTTCAACGTGATATTAGATTAATTTCTGTATGCTTTGATCATTCATTGACATTTTCCATGCCTTGACTTGGAAACTAAGTCATTTGCACAAGACAACTCTTTATCTCTGTGAGAATGAGAACTTTAGGGTAGGGGAATAGTGCCCTGATTCAGTACAGGGGAAGCTGATAAGTAAATTGATTGACCTGTTATTTTTAGTTAAGAAGTTTGTTAGTTAGTTAGTTAGTTAATTAGTCTAGGGTGTGTTGAGAAGTAGTTAGGCCAAATAAGGTATGCTGTCTATAAGGATTAGAGAGTGAAGGATCTTGACATTGAGGGTAATAGGGTCGTTTGGCATTGGAAGGTAGGCAGACCTTCGAAGTGCTGCCATTGCCATTGTTTGTAATCAAAGGGGATTCTTCCCCATTTTCAGCAATAATATACCAGTTGGAAACATTGGAATTGGATTGGGGTAGTATCCCCTTACCTTCAAGTTCTATCTAGCAGAAAAAAGAGTTATCTTAATATTCTTTTATAGTAAAGAATCTAGTTTCTATCAACCTTCTCTGTGTTCTTGGTATGTATGCACTGGATGTGTCCTACTTTGGAGCTGAAAATATTGTGGTAATATACATTGATTGGAGCACAATGATTTCATCTATACTTGTAAGCCTCTTTTTTCCTAACCGGTAATGCGGAATGGAATTATGTATGTATACGTTCTTTTTAGTGATATCGTGTAGAATATATGGTAATAGGCTAGGTAGTCTAGAAAATTGAAGGGATCGGGCAAGTCTAGAGAGCTTCAAATGAAGTCTTGATTTAGTTTGGCAGGGAAAAATTTATATCCATACAAGCCACGGGTACATTATACCCATGGAAGCTCAATAAAAGTTCTAATTCTGCGCCGTTTTAAATAATTTAGAATGACGTAATTTACTCCACTCCGAATAAAATTTTAAAGAAGTAACCTAGATATTTAACAAATGCCGACCCTGTTAATATTGTATTAGCCACTAAGACATATATTCTGCAACAGGTGCCATAGCCCATAACATAACCTCTATAGCTAAATGGTTGGCTTGGTTCGTGAGGCTCCCACCATAGTGAAATGGTTTGCCTGGTTCAGATCTCACATTCATAACTTTATACAGCATTACTTCTGAGAGTATTGAGCCTTTTTTAGATGCTCAGTTTGAGTATTTTGATCTGATTTACTTCTGAAATTGTCACATTTGATTCCCTGTTATTATGCCCTGCTGATTAACTCCTATTGGAAAAATGATTTAGATGTCTCTTTAGCTATTTCTTTTCTTTTGTGTAATCAATGCATGAAGTCATCTTTCTTTCAATGTATAGAGAACTTTTAATAAGGTTATTTCTTGGAAGCAGGCAATAGAGAACTTGGTGGTGCTCATGATCTCGTAAGTCAATATAAGCTTTGGCCGTACTATGAATTCTTCTGCAAGAGGTCACTTCCATTGTCAATTTCAGAGACACATTATCTTCGCAATGTGGTTGGTGACACAAAAATCAAGAAGGGAGAAGGGGTGGAACTGGATCAGCTGTGTAAGAACACCAAAATGAATGAGAAAAAACCTTGCTTATCTCCTTTTGACTTGAATGTATTAAGCGAAGCTTTCCGTCTAAGAGAAATGGATCCAAATCATCTTTCTTGTGTAAGATTTTTAAACTTCACTGTCTGGCTGCATATTTGAGCATGTCAAATCTGAATAGTTCAAATTTTGTCCTCATGTTTGGCTGGTATAATGAGTCACACTGATATGTTCTACACAGGCCAAGAAGGGGCTACTAAATGCAGTTCCAAACTCAGCAAACCAATCTAGAGAGAATGAAAGGAAGAACAAAAAGCATGAAAAACACGAGAAGCACAAGCTACTGCGAATTAAAAATGGAAGTTGTGTTGATAATAACACAAGTAGACACAATAATTCTCAGCCTTCGCCGTTGACGAATCAACAAGACAAGGTTTGCTCTTTTAGTCCTTCATCCATTGTTATGCGCTGTGTCTTGCATTAAAAAGTCATGTGGATTTTTACATAGTTTCATGTCTTGAATTATTAATTGATTTTTTTTTTTTTTCTTTCAGAAAAGGAGGGCTGAGACAAGCTACAATCCTTCTGTTTCCAAGCGATCAAATACTAGACAATGAGGCAGAATTAGATAGAGTTTAGTTCTTTTTTGTTTTGTTTTTGGGTATGTTATGATCAATTAATAACCTGACACTAGACTCCATTTTTTGTACAGTTAACATTTGCGATTCTTTAAAAAAGAACAAAGAACGGTGAATTTCTTATATTACATACTTCTGGTCACCATTTATCTCGTATGCATATGGAAGTAAGTTCGATCCTTGGATTTTTTTTTTCTTTCAACCAAGGTGATCAGCCAAGGTGCTGCATCACCAAAATATATGAAAAGATAAAAGAAAAAGGATTGATAATGGGTGAGTGAAGTTTTTTTTTTTTTTTGCCAAGAAACCAAATCCGACCCAATCATCATGTTATGTGTTTTCTAATTTGCCATAAACTCAATTTGAACCACACCATTTTTTCCAGATTCGACATCACAAACCCAAAATTTGTTTCAATTTCTCATCGATGATTTCTAGGATTTAAAGAACATATGGGTTCAGATTTAAGCAAATTATTGTTGTTTATTTCTCTTAAAAAAAAACAACTTATTGTAGTTTTCTGGGTTTGAAATGCAGAATTGATATGAAAATTGAATTTAGGTTCAGATTGAAGTTTGTTTTTCTTGGTTTTAGGGTTGGAAGAGATGAAGTTTGTTGTGTTTATGATTGTGCTTTTTTAAATAAATAAAAAATTAATTAAAATAATTATTTTTCTGATTTGGATTTGCCATGTCACTTGTTTAACAGCCGCATCATACGTTTGACGGTCACCTCGGTTTGTTTGTAACGTCAAGGGTAACAGTGCAAACATTTCTACACTAAAAGGATAATTATGGAAGAAAAATAATATTAAAAGATCAATGTGTTACAAACGTTAAACTTTAAACTCCTAATGTAAAGCCCTAAAAAAAAAAACTCCTACTGTAATTTAACCAAATAAATATCATTTTATGTAATTAATCATAGGTTTGTTTGTATTTTGCAAACAGCGAAGTCTCCATACTTGACAATTTTTCTACGCATCCTGATGGTGAGGGACTAAAAGTTGGTTGTAGTGAAGTGCTATGTCTAAAGATGGTGAGTGACTAAAAGTTGGTTGTAGTGAAGTGCTATGTCTAAATGTCAAGTAGATCAACAAGAGTAATTTAGTGCATCTTTAGATTCACAATGGGTTTAATAAAATTACGATTCTACTGTGATTTTAGAAAATTTACTGTGATATTAAACATGCACTTGCATATGACGGAAAACTATGGGTGTTGTAAATTGAAGATGGAGCAATGTAGGTGAAATGAAATGTCACAGGAGTTGAAAAATGAAATACATTTAATTTAAGGCTGGTTTGTAAAATGTGCATAGTCATTTTGATGTCTAAATGTGTAACGAGTAGTCATAATAGTTCATCAATATATCAAAATTTCAAATGAATCCATGATTGTACACTCCATTAGTCGAAATAGTCTCTGACGTTTAAATAGTCTCTCAACGCTGACATTAACTCTTTTCATATAGGGGTTGATATGATAGTAATTAAGTACTTATAAAAACTGATATGACAATAAATAAGTATATCGAGGAACTAATATACAATATTAGCAAAACATTTTAACGTAAGGGATTATTTTGACTAACATAATGCACAATCAAGAATTATTTTAAAATTTTGATACGTTGACTGCTCGTTACACACTCAAAAAGTAAAATGATTATTACCCCTTTGTAAAACACTATAAAGGGATGACCTAAGAAGTGGAGTATATTTTGGTTTATTTATTGTTTATTTCCTGTATAAGTTGGTTGCTTACGTGTACACTTAATCTGAAAAATAAATACTTCATCCATCTTAAATTAGATGTTTCTTTTGAGTTTTACATTGTTATTAAAGAAATGATTATAATGTTGATTTTAATGGTAAAATATGTTTCATTTACTAAAACACTCATTAATTATAGTATGTGAAATATCTAAATGAATGAAATGCAACAAATAAAGACATGTTAATGAAAAAAAAATGTTGTATTTGTATTATAAAATGGACAAATAATTTGAGATAATAATTTTTTTTTAGTAAATATCAAACTTTGAGACGGAAAGAGTAACTGAATTGTTATTACGAAATGGTATCCCTATTTTTATTTGATTGTCATAATTTTAATTTGTGCAATCTTAGATTGAAATTAGTTGGGTCAAGTTGGGACCATAAAATACCGGTAGATTTATGATATATTACTTAACTAGATCAACCCGTGCTGCCGCACGGGTCATGTATAGTTTAAGACATTACTTGAAATATATTGTAGTATGAACTTTTTGTAGAGAATATGTCTCATGTTACAAACTTATGTGCGGTCTCGTGATATACGAATGTAACGTAGTGTGTTTTGCTGTTTCACTAAAGTAATTTGTTGACCATTTGGTGAAATGCGTTTGGAAAACATTATACACAATCATACCTATTAGTGCCAATTGTAATAGTGAATTAAATTTGATGATATCAAAATGAAATCATTGTTGCATGTAGTGGGCATTAAGAGAATGACCACAACATAAATGGGCATTATCATGGTTCAGATTGTGATAATACATACATTTTCAACATATCAACAAAACACAAATAAAGTAGCATAACCATTACATCACAGTACAAAATAAGTCATCAGCAAAGACTTAAACAGTTGCTTCATCCAATTCGCAGCCCAAAGAACAGAGAATAACAGCAAAATATATATTCCATTATATTGAAACATTCTTCAGGACCTTTACGTACAGCAGTATATTTAGTCATAACATATACTGATTTTTCATGCAGCCTTCATACAACCGAACAGAACACATTAAATTTAACCACCATGAACAACATGCATCCTCACCATTAAAATTAAACATCAGGAATTACATAAGGATAACAATTGGCAGGCTATCAAACATTAGTTATAGTAGAAAGTTCTACTCCTTATTCTTTATAGTTGTCAAGTTGCTTCGTCTCCTGCCATTTCAAGTAGAGTTGAGACATTTTCTGCATGACAAAAATGCTAGAGAAGTGTTAATGATAAATAAAAGCAACGAAAAACAGATAAAATAATTGAATTTTTCTCAGAATATAAAAGAAAACTACTTGACAAAAGAATGAACTAAATGTCAATCAAACAGTGGAACATAATTTTCATTCTACAATCTATTAGTTTTCATTCCTCAAATTTTCCCCATTTGCCTATATTAATTAACTCTCTTCCATTCCCATTGTATACGTATTTTTACTACCTATAATAATATGAAAATATTTGTGAGGTATAGAACACTAATCATAAATTTATTTTAGAAACAAAAGTAATGATTGTAAAAGTGTAGTGTACCTTCACAGAATTGGAGGAAAGTTACAGACCCACATAAACGACAACATGCCAGCATGACAGTTACCAAAAACCAAATTCTGCCAACACTTGCAAACAACTCCAGGCTGTCTACTAAAAAACCAGAGCCAAACAAAATAGAAGCAGGACTACAAAACAACTTCAACAAAGATTGAAGAAGCGAACCTGAATTGATAACTCTGTAAAACACAACTGCAGCCGCACAAACAGATGGAAAACCAACATGAAAGGTAGCCAACACCCAAAAAATGCAAGGAGCCGTACAACTGGAACAGAAAAACGCTAAATGAATCAGCACTCGAAAACAAAAACACAGTCGCCACTTGAAATTCCTCAAAACTAAACTCATCTCCTTCCCATATAGTCAAACTGGTCCAACGACCAACGATAAAATAACAACCATGGCTACTAATACAATTATCCCCTTAAAGAGCAACCTGCAAAATTATGCAGGAAAATAACTTGTAAGCTTTCCAAATTATGAATATGAAAAATTGAATATGAGATATGAAACATATTAAAACATATTATGAATCGGATACACTGTTATATCTAAAGTGAAGTGACTATCTCCTTTAAAATAAACTCATACGTAAAATTTATATTTTTAAATAAAATTTTGAAGAAAAATTCATAATATTATAAGAACCTCTCTAAAAAAAAAGAATCTTTTAACAAAACATGAATTTAATATGAATTTATTTTATGTCTTGTTAAAAAATTCTAATTTTTTTGAGAAAGATTTTTACAATATTCTACATATTTCTGCACAATTTCATTTAACAAAAAAAAATACTAAAATTAACTTAAAAATAGGGACCAAAAGTAGTGATTGAAAATTTTATAGGGACTAAAAGTTGAAGAAATTTTTTAGAGAAACTTAAACAAAAATTTGGTATATTTATAGGGACAAAAAACATATTTAACCATATTTAGATTGAATATTCGGTCATATTGGGTCATTGTTTTTGTTTGTATGCACCTAAATAGAGGAAGTGTAATTGTATATTAATATAAAGTTCGGTCACTTAAGTATAACATCCGTAGTAGCACACTTGATTAAATTCTGAAGTTGAATTTCCGGGTTCGACTCCCGGCTGCAGAATTCTTTTATTTTTTTAAGTTGCTATTGTCATTTTTTTTTGTGGTTACAGTGCTAATATTGTCATTTGAAGAAAATACTACTGTTTAAAATATATTTATGACAACATATAAACGTTAAAAATAAAATGCTAATTGTCGCAAGAGATTAAAAGCACCAAAATACAATTACAAGCACAAGATATGCGAGTAAAAACACAAAATGTACAATAAAACACACCAAGTACCAAAACAATACCAACAACCGATGGTACTTCGCACCCAAAGCAACAAGACGCCCACACCCCTAACACCATGGAACAAACAAAACTTCAAATACCAGCAACCGTAAAAACAAGCAACACACCTAAAAACAAACATAAAAAAAATATAAACACCCAAATAAATAATAGGATATCAGAGAGAAGCAATATAGTTTGTTCTTGAACTCCTACGACAATCAAATAGATTCAAGAACATTATAACCAACATAGGTGCTCCCTCCACCCACATAACAAAAGAGCGCAACACCAAAACTAAAAATAAATTATTGAAGAAACACAAGACAACGACTACATAAATCTATGCACTCCCAAACAGTCCAAATGATTATTAAGCCACTATCTACGGAAAAATCTAAAACTTGTCGATCTTGATCGAATGATTCTCCAAGCGAGAACTCTACATTCATCTACAATTTCCCCGAATTAGTATGCGGAAAGACCATTGCACTCCTGGCTTTCCAAATGGAAAATATAATTGAGACCCAGATCACACCCAACCTCTCTCAAACATTTTTACCTCTTGCAATCAGACATTTGAAAAGATTGAAATGCTCAAATCTCCTTCAACAAAGACAGTTGAAACACCGATCCACTTTAACGTCTCACTCCAAATCGACACCAAAATAAGACAATTAAAAAAGACGTAGTTCACAATCTCAAGTCTACCACAACCACCAACACAGTGTAACAATGAACTCAACCTCACACCTTTTAGGTTTAGATTATCCTTGATGGACAATCTATTAAGGAGTAGCTCTTGGAATATTTTATTATTTATTATATTTCAATATCATTATGTGGGTAAATATCGTAATAATAATTATATTAGCTATTTGTTAATTGTAAGGCTTAGTTGATTAGTGATCAAATTAAGTAATAAAGCTATTAGATTTCTAATTGGATAATTAATTAAATATATAATTAGTTGATATGGACTCAATGAGTGGATGTCCAGATGGCCCATTAACGGAATAATGGAAAACTCTAATGGTCATCCAATATAAAAGAGGTTATAGTCCCCAATACACCGTGCACGGCGAACTCTCTCTTCTTTGAGGCATAAAGGAGGTACCGGTTGAGGAAGAATCATATCAGTCGCAGTTAACGTTCTTGTTTGTTTCAGAACACCTCTCTCTGTTTACGGTTGTCGTTGAGAGGGCTGCCATGAAAGCTTTATCCAGTATTCCTAATGCCCTAATTCTTGATATCCTTGATAAATCAAACATGTCGTAGATCCGATCATAATCATGTTCAATGTTTTGTTTGCTTCCGCTATATATTGAACATGTTTTATGAAATCTATTTTACCAAGACCTAAAGTTCCAACAAGTGATATCAGAGCAAGTCTTCATGTTTGATTTATTGAGATTTGTTGAGTTCACCGATTCTGTCCTTGTTCCATCGTGTGAATCCTAATTCTTCTGCTAATTGGTTTTTTTTTTTTTTTATCGAATTTCGTTGAGTCGATTAAACGAATGCTTGCTTTTCATTAATCTTTATGCCTTTGTTGAATTTCATTGATTGAGAATTGCAAAATGTGAATTCGTTGCTCTTGTTTTGTTAATCGATTGATAAATCTTTACGATACAACCGATTGTTTTTTATTTTTGGAGTGACTTACTGGCCTTGTATCTTATTATTTTTAAGAGAAAAAGGTTAATTTTTTATTTCTCGAGGCATAGTAGAATTGTTGATTTTATATATGAATCAAACTGGTGTGTATCATATGCCATCATAGTTAATATATAATTAACTCCGTGAGTCAATTTTTTATTTTCTTTTAATTTGATGGCTTGTTTGTTGTTGCATGTGTAACAATATTAGCATGATTTGATGCACAAGTCACATATGTATACATAAACTTCTTTTTATATGAGATTTGAATGTAGCATTCGGTTTACAATTTTGCTGAAACTGATGTTACAATTTAGTTTGTTGGTGTGGAATTTTCTCGATCAGCCAATTTTTTTTGATTTGGATTAATCTGCTATCAAACGGTTGATTCCGCTATGGATCTTTTGGAACTTCAATTTATTTTCGATTATTTTCAAAATGTTCAGTTGAAATCATTCCTACAATTTTCACAAAGCTTGGTGTATCGCTATATATTTTAGTCACTCTTATAGGGAATACATGCATGTTTTGAAAATAAGGATTCTTTTTATATGAATTTGATAAATATTTGAATTTTATTTTGTTTTTGGTGATTTGATTTTAAATCAAATTTTTTCGGTTGAAATAATTTTCAAATTTTGTTATCATATCTTACCGTTTGTTTCCTATTTAAAATTAAAATTTTGATTTAGATAGATTTTGTACATAAAGTTTATTTAGAGAATTATGACAAATGTAAGTTTATATATATATAGGTTTTGCTAGAAGGTGTCTTTTAGTAAGTTATTCTGTGAGCATTTGTTAAAAGACATCAACTAATTTTTATGAAGGTGCCTTTTAGCAAAGTTATAACTAAAAAGTGGAAATCACACATTGAGGTGTGAGTTGCTAAAAGACACATTCAGGGTGGCTTCTAGCAAAACCTTATATATATCTTTAGTTATTATATATACTTGTGGAAGATTTGTTTCCTTTTGCTACGAATGAATCTCAAAATATTATGAACATTTTTTTTGTACATAAGGTAAGAATTTGGTTCTTTAAAGTTTGAGAAATAAATGAGTCTAGAGTTATTACCATATTTGATATGAGTCTAGAGTTATTACCATATTTGAGAAATAAATGAATCTCAAAAGACACTCATTATCTGACCGGACTTATTACCATATTTGATTATTGCATTGAGATTGTCGTTTGCAGTTAATTCTTAGCAGTCAAAAGATTGTGTTTTAATGGTGCTTTGGTATCTTGTTTTTTTTTGTCTTTTAATTTACAACTTGTGATGATAAATATGTGGTAATTCTTAAATTTTTCATGTGGGTAATGAGGATGTCAAAAGGCACCCATTATTTGACAAGACTTATTAAGTTTTTCCATGTGGGTAATGAGGATGTCAAAAGGCACCCATTATCTGTCAGAACTTATTACCAATATTTAATCATTGCACTGAGAGTACCACTTGCAATTAATTCTTAGCAGTCAAAAGATTGTGTTTTAATGGTGCGTTTGGTATCTTGGTTTTGTCTTTTAATTTACAAATAAAGATAAATTGTGTATGTCTTATAATTAATTAATTTTGACATGTCGACTAATGTTGTGTGAGTGTAAACTCATTTAAGTATTTAAGAGTTTACATCTATGCCTGTGATGGTAAACATTTGACAATTATAAGAATTTATTCTTTGTCAAAGTAAATTGTCGTTGTTTGATCTTTATTGTAAAATACCATTAGCAATTGATATTATTGTTTAAAGACTTGATATTGATGGTGCAGTTGGTATTTTGATGAGTGTTTTTGCTACTCTTGTTCTTTTTTTTAAGCTAATATGGTTTAATGTATCTGCTAATTTGAGTTGAATTTTTTAACTCTTACGAGTTCTAACTTTTAGGAATTAAAGAATAAATATTAACATTATTCTTGGATCTAGACCTTAGATAAGGGTGGTGAAACTCACATTCTCTCACAAATTCAGTACCTAATGTGAGAATCAAGTTTGACAAGTGAGTATACACCGAATTCCATAGGTCATGTGTGATCATAAAGCTAAAATATCATATATATTAGAGGTGTTGTTTTAGATGACAAATTTTTTTGTCATATTTCCTTTACTTAAACTAAGGTGCTTTTGAAGCAATGCAGAGAAAGACAAGCTCTCATTGAAGAGTGAGTATTCTATTAAGATTATTAGGCAAAGAAAATATTATGAGCACATTATGTAAATATTTAATATTGTTGAGACACTATAATTTCGACTATCAGTTGACTTGTTCGAAAAATTCAACATTTAGTATTCTATTTGCAAAATTAAGTTTATAACTGTTATAGTTAGAAATGATCTTTTGAAGGATCAATTCATAAAGTGTGCAAATAAGGAAAAGATGAAGCAAGAGAAAATAAAATAGCGCTCATTCGAAAAATACCTAAAAAGATAAGGGCAAATAAAAAGGTAGTCTTGACTAACTTATGTCCAATGATATTGAAAGATATATCAATTTAAAATGGACAAAGTCGAAAAAAGATTGCTTTATTCATTTTTTAAAACCAATTTTAGATTGTTGTTACTAGCTTATTTTTGTATTTAAAAGACAATTACGTGAATCATTATTTGAATGATTTTTTGTTTTAATTTCTCTTTGAATAAATCAAGATGTTTTGAGTTTTATTTAGAAATGATGATACAATGTGTCTTTTAAGTTCAATTATTAGAGTCAATTCAGTTATAACTTGTGACATTCTATATTGTTTAAGGATTTGAAAACTATAAGTTTTTCGTCCCATAAATTAAGGAAATTTTGAGACATAAATTGTTAAGTTTTCTTGAGGATATTGAGTTTGGGAAGAGATATGGCAATAGAACAAAATTGAATGAGGAATAATTTAGTTCTAAACTAATTCATATATTTGGATCCTCATGAGGACATTATTATGCTTCCTCTCAATCAAGTTAAGAAATTATTTCATATAGATCAAACTCAACACCCTCAAGAACTAGGGATTCTAGTGTAATTAAGAATTGACTGAAAAGAGAAATTCTATTTAGTTTAATTGAAATACTCTATTAGGACAGTCATGGTACTAGTTTGCTTATTATTATTTTAGAGCTGCATAAGATGGATTTCAATATATTGTTCCTTAATGATACAATATGGTGCAGCTGAATAAAACTTTTGTGTCAATTGATACAAAGTAAATGGTTTGAAAAATCATGAAATCCACTTATAAGTTAAGAAATTTGTCTCTTTAGTGTTACCACAATTTCTCATAAAGTAATTGTCTCATTTGGTTTTGAAATAATATTATGGAGAATTGTGGATTTAGCAAGTTCAGTGGGAGTAAGTTTATATTCCTAGTTTAATATGTCAATTTTATTTTATTTAGTCAACGATGATATATGTTTGTTATATGAAACCAAGGAAATCTCTAACAAAAGTTAGTGATGAAAGATCCTAGGGACACCTCTTTTGTATTAGGCATTTCAATACTTAGAGATTCTTCTCAAGGTATTAATCAGATATCACAAAAAAGTTATATCAATAAAGTTGAAAATGAAATGTCATAATTTTTGGATGACATCAATCACCGAGAGAGACTTTTCAGTCTCAAATATTGCCCATTAGAAAATTTATGAATTCAGAAATTTAAGTATTTTCCTACACTTTGCCTATAAGATTTTTATGTATGATTTTATTACGCACATTTGAAAATAACGTATATAATAAGATTGTTTGACAGATATTTGAGCAATTCAAAGTTTGAATTGTTGAAAAAGCAACCATAAGGATTATTAAAGAGAACATGAGAGCTTATTCTCACGCAAGAGATCTGACAATTTGGAGATCATTTATGTGTCAGACTCTGACTTTTTTTTGGATGTAAGTATATAATACACATCCTAACTCAATAAATGACTGTAAGTATTTATGTCACTTGGTTGCATATAATAAAAGGTAATGAAAGACCACTTAAGATATATAGTGACATGATTTAGTCATTTAGTTATTCAACAACATTAATAAAGTTTATTGCCTTATACATTATTGTTGTTGAAAGACAGAACAAGTAGAGACAAACTTTATGCTAGCTGATCCGATAATCAAAGACATGAGACATAAGATCTTTCATATGGTTGTTGTCATTAAGGATGTCTTGGATTAGTGGGAGTCTCTTTTACTTTATGTTCTATACTTTTGTTTTTGTATTAATACAAACTTTATGTTATGATTTTCTGCAGAAATAAAGTTCATGAGGTTATGTTTATTATAACCATTTTTGTATCATTTTTGCAAACTTCAGTTTTGATCTCACTAAAGTTTTCAGTTGGACCCGTTGGAAATAGACATGATTTAGAGATCACAATGCAAGAAATTTCCATGTCACTCATCCATATCGATCTATGTCATCAAGTGCATTAATATGGTGGTCGTCAGGGTTCCTCACGTTATATGCCAGTGGCGACAGCCGCGGTGGTCCCATTATTAATGTATGAGGTGGACCAGATTGTAAAGTTGAAATATAAAGATAAATAGCATTCGGACGCGTGCCTAAAGAATTATGATATTTTTATTAAGATATGCAGCTCAAGTGGGAGATTGTTGGAATATTTTATTATTTATTATATTCCAATATCATTACGTGGGCAAATATCGTAACAATAATTATATTAGTTATTTATCAATTGTGAGCCTTAGTTGATTAGTGATCAAATTAAGTAATAAGGCTATTAGATTTCTAATTGGATAATTAATTAAATATATAATTAGTTGTTATGGACTCAATGAGCGGATGTCCAATATAAAAGAGGCTATGGTCCCCAATACACTGTACACGACGAACTCTCTTCTCCCCATCTGAAGAGAACTTCAGGCATAAAGGTACCGGTTGAGGAAGAACCATATCAGCCGCCGCTAACGTTCTTGTTTGTTTCAGATCACCTCTCTCTGTTTACCGTTGTCGTTGAGAGGGTTGTCATGAAAGCTTTATCCAGGTATTCATAATGCCCTAATTCTTGATATCCTTAATAAATCAAACATGTCGTAGATCCGATCATAATCATATTCAATGTTTTGTTTGCTTCCGCTATAGATTCGTATTTATTGAACATGTTTTATAAAATCTATTTTACTAAGACCTAATTTTCAACGGTAGCCTCTAAACTTACCTTCAAACCAGATAGTTTAGTCAATTTTTCTAACTACTCCACCATATAACTTTAAATTATTAAATAATTATGCATATCGATAATTTAACAAGAATCCCTAAAAAAAAATAACAACAAAAACGGTATGAACATTGAATAGTAAAACAAACAATTTTTTTTTATTAATGAGTCCTAACTCAACTGGTAAAATGTCAAAATTGTTATGTCGAATATCATGACTGAGGATCGAACCTCAAAACTTCATCTATGTGTGTAAGTTTATAATGATTTTTTTTCAAGAGTTTATAATGACTTTACTATTTCGTTTATGTATAAAATAAAATAAAAAGTTGTATGAATATGATGGGGGATTTTCCTCCCTAAATGGCATTACGATACTTTTAAACTTAGACATATGTTTAAACTATTATCATATACTTTTTATTGTTTTATGTTAAATTTGTATAATCAAGCACCAACTTCCTTGTTAAATTCCCTTTTGAAAAAGAGAGTTAGGAAAAAAAAAGTTAAAAGTTTTCTTATACAAGTTTCTATAAATATCATCTAATTAAAACTTTTTCTATAAATATTAAATTTATTTTTAAAGTTATTTATATTTTTAAAACATATAAAAAATAATTGTCTTAAGTGTAATAAGACACGGATTTATCTTTTCCGATTATATTTTTTTTTGTCAAATTTCAATATAAAAAGGTTTGTCGATATCACAAAAAAAAATGTTTGAAGATATCTATGATAATTTTTTTAAAGGAGAAAATTGGAAGAGTACAAGAGTCAATCATCTACAATAAAAAGATTATCAAATTAAAAAAAAATTAACAGATAAAAATCAAGCGATGAAATAAGTGAAAAGATTGAGCGAGAGAGAAAGGATAATATGGAATGATAAAACTAACGATTTTCGTACATATTGACATTTTGTTTTACTCAAAATTTAGAAATATGTTTCGTGGCTTGTATTTTCTATATTTAAACAAGGTATTATTCCATCTTTAATAATTCGATACACCTTATTATATTAATAATAAAAATTGTTGCATATTTCTATTAATCTCAAGTACCCAGTTCGATTTCTACAAATAAAAAAAATAAAAAACAAAAATAAACATTTTATTCATCACTCCTATTGTTTTATGGCCGTCTCTCTTTAACTAATGAGGGACATACACAACAAGGTTTCAAATGGATAAGGAAACATAAATTTTGCTTAATAAAGAAGAATATAACTTTTTTTTTTAAGGAAAAGAAGAATATAACTTAAAATTAGTTTTTGCACTGCACATCATCAATTTTTTCTTCTTCTTCTCTTTGCAGATTTTGCTTTTATTCCCACCACTGGATCCTGAGCAAGAAGCATCATATATCCTGATATCTCGATGTCACTAAGACGCAATTTTATCCAATCTTGCAACTCTTTGTATGAATCTCTCAATTCTTTAAGCTCAGAGAGTTTTGTCACATCGTTTTGGTTCAGAATTTCATCATGAGTCTCAGCTTGTTTTTCACCTTCTCGAATTTGTGTCAACACCTCACCAAGTTCTATATTCAATTTTTCTATACCTGGAGCACCAGAAGAGGGATTTTCTTGGAAATCACTTGGTTCAGTCTCTTGTTGGAGATACTTTGCAGCAACAACATCAACTCCTGGATGTCCAAAAGAGTAAGGCCTGCTCCCTGGAGAGAACACAACAATAGCAACTTCCGCTCCACACAAAATGGATAATTCATTTGCTTTCTTGAATAAGCCGGTACGACGCTTTGAGAATGTGACTTGCCTTGTGTTGGGTTCTTTCACCATTTCAATCTCAATTTTGCGACGACCCATTATTCCTTCACTTGTTTCACACAACTACCCACTAAAACAAAAAGGAGCGCAAGTTTAGAAACGAAGAGTGATTGTGAGTATATGTTACCCCTATTCCCCTATTTATATATACACTCTACAAAAAGATTCATTGTGTCTAATATTGATTTTAAAATCACATATTTTTCACTTATGAACATTGTTTTTTCTATATAGAAATGTTTTATTGTCATTTTTATTTTACCAAATTTCCCCTCAATGTTTTGGATGGACATTGTTTTTCTAATATGGAAACGTTTTATTATAATTTTTATTTTACCAAATTGCCCCTCAATGTTTTGGGTTTTATTATTTTATTTATTTTTAGTTCAGTTGTACTAATGTTAAAAATGCATACAAATTGGATTTACCGGAAAAGATAAAATCTAAATATTTTCCTTATTTGATATTTTATATTAATATTAATGTGATACATATAGAAGGACTTTATTGTGAATTGCTCACAGCTGGCACCAACTTATCTCTTACATTAGTTTCTAAGTGGGGTGTTCATCCGATGAAATCTTTTTCAATTTATTTAGATAATTAATTATCTTTAACCTTTTGAAAATTTAAATCAAACATTTTTATAAAAAAAAAATGGACAATCCCCAACCAACACAACAATACAAACTAACAATCACTTGGAAAAAAAAAGAGTGCTAGTTTTATCAGTTTAACAGGCAACAAAACAAAAAGTAGAAATCCTTAAAAAAAAAAATAAAAAAAAAAAAAAAGAAGTAGAAATAACATTATAAGTTAAATTCAAAGCAAATCTTACAATTAGTTTGGATTTAGTCTTTATTGCGCAGGATAAAAATTGTTACTCGAACCACCCCTCTCACCTTTTTTTTTTAAAAAAAAGTTAAACATTTTGATAGTTTTACTTTTTTTTAAAGTTATATTATATCAAATGCTAAAGAATAATTAAAATTATATCATTTTTTTTTTGTGGTGACCGGGGTTCGAACCCCATACATATTTTATCCATTATCCATACCAACTGAGGTAAGCTCATGAGGACTAAAATTATATCATTATTTGAAATATGTTAAATTAATATTATGAGTCACTTGCATTGTTTTAACAGAATCATAGTAATATAACTTCCATTTTCTTTAATAAGGGTCTTGCTGAGGGCAATGGTTAAGGAAGACAAAAGTAGCATGTTTGTATTGGTTTCAACAATATTTTAACTTTTAAAAAGTTAAATTTATCACTTCTCACCATTTTTCAATACTATATTTCTATTTTTATCCTATTATCCAATGCCCCAAGGACAATGGTTAACATTCTCCAAATTAATAATAAAACATTCACATTTATCGGTGGAAAACATGGGTGGTAGTTGTTCGTCAAAATTCGTTGAATTGTTTTTCGCACCAACAAGCATGAGTCTAAATTCCCCTAAAAAAAAGCATTAGTCATCGCTATACTACTAGTATGTTTCTTTTTCTTTTTGATAGGAACTATTAGTAATAGTATGTTACCAAGGTAAAAGGAGTGGTAGGAGCTTAGAAATACTTATGAGATGCAACTCTAAATGTTTGATATTTTTTGTTGAAGAAACTAATATGGTAGTTTGAAAAATTTGATTTAGTTTCTTAATTTTTTTTTAGGCTTAAATGCTTTTTTGGTCCCTTAAGTATTTAGTTGGTATCGCTTTGGTCCCTTAACTAAAAAAAAAGATTGTTTGAGGATTTTAAGTTTTTTTTTAGTCTCGTTTTGGTCCCTTCTGTTAGGTTTCCGTTAGAGTTTAAAAAAAAAATTAACTCCTAGACACGTGTCACCTTGTCATTGGCTCTGAATTTATTTTTTTTACAATTTTTTTTTAAAAATATATATACTTTTTTTTTATTAAAAAAAATCCCACAGCCAATGACAAAGTGACACATGTCCAAAGTTAACACGTGTCACCTTGTCATTGGTTCTGGGAATTATTTTTTAAAAAATAAAATATATATTATAAAAAAAAAATATTCAAAAAATAATAATCTTAGAGCCAATGACAAGGTGACACGTGTCCAGGAGTTAACTTTTTTTTTAAACCCTAACGGAAACCTAACAGAAGGGACCAAAACAAGACTAAAAAAAAACTTAAAATCCTCAAACAATCTTTTTTTTAGTTAAGGGACCAAAGCGATACCAACTAAATACTTAAGGGACCAAAAGAGCATTTAAGCCTTTTTTTTATATGATACAAGTGCACATAAAACAGTTTTAAATAGAATTTAATTCATGCATATATTGTGTGTGAAAAAAGAATCATAGTCAATCAAACACGTAGTAATTTCTGGTATTGAGTAAATAAAGCAAAACATATGATTGGATATTGAAAATCATTTAATATTTTTGACCCATAAATTAATAAGTACAAGTAATCATAGTTAAGATAAAAAATTATTTATTTATATTTTAAAATTACCATTTACATGTTAATTAAATTAGGAACTAGTTTGCACATTGATTTTGTTACTTGTGATAAGAACATGCTAACATTGCACCCAAACGTATAGAGGGGACTAGTCTGCACATAGGTATTGTTACTTGTGATAACAACTTACGGTTAAAATTTATAGGAACTCTATCAATTTTTTGTGGAACCAATATGTTTTAGTAGGTTTCATTTAAATTTCAATGAATTAGAAAGTAGTTTGTTAAGAATTGTTTGTTGGTAAATTTATTTCTAGTAATCATAGTACAGAGTAGTGCTATTCACATTCGTTCTAACACTTTGTATTCAACACTTGCTTTTTTATTTGTCGAAATTAATGCAGGACTCATCACTCTTTTTGGGCTCTTCATTACCCAAGGTTTAGTCTTTCTATTTATAGTTAAAAGCAAGTTAATTAAGGCTATTTAGTGAAAAGATCAATTTCAAATTATAACAAACCTAACAAACTATGTTTATCCTTTTCAATGACGTCAACAATATAACAAATAGGCTTTAAGGTATGTGTAGTCCTTGCAATTAGGCGTCATTTAAAAATTCGTCCCTTGACCAACTCAATCACTGCCACGACATCTGTTTACTGACGTGGCGCTGTTAAACTGGTTTTCAGTTGACAGGTCATCCATCTGGGCACGAGAAAGGACAAAAATGCCCCTCTTTAGATGAGGGCAACTAAATATGATGAAACTACCCTCTGATCCATCATTCTCTTCATTTGCATCAATTGAGTTTTCTGGGTGACGAAATTAGGGTTTGAAAAGGGGAAAAACGTGAATGAAGAATCTTCTTGCTCTCTGATACGAATCGAACGAAATGAAGTGGGTTGACTCGTTTTCGATGGCGAATCCAATGGAGGTGTCAAACTCGAACTCGAAGAATGCAGCGGTTGGAGAATCGTCACGACATAATACGGGTATGTTGATTTGAAACGATGAACTATGTTTTTAGTTGTTGTTTTTTAGTGAATGTTTGTGTTATTTGAATGAACTTGTTGTTTTAGGGAATGTCATCGTTTTCCATCATTTCTAAATTGGGGTTTCTTTTTTTCCAGATATGGGTATTGCTGTTAAGTTTCATTATGGGGGTAGGTTTGTTAGGGATTGGGTTATTTGTTACAACGGGGGAGAAGAAACGTTGATTGAAGGTTTAGGTCCTGATAAGTGGTGTTTCTTTGAGCTAATTGGAATTTTGGAAACTGATTTGCTAGTTAAAAAAACCTTTTAGGTTGTGCTGGATGTTAGATGAAGAGGTTAGTTTTAGGGTGATTAAAGATGACGCCACTGCTGAAGTTGTAAAAGATTATGCACTTAAAAAAAAATCTGTTGTGAATCTTTTTGTTGAACATAATGTGGATGAAAGTATTGTTGTAGTTGATATTCCTAATTATGATGTTGTTGGTGAGGAATTGGGTCAGAGGTATCAGGTAGTTAACAATGAGAAGGGTGAGAGTTCTCAGGCAATAAATACTGACAAAGGAAAAGGGCCATTAGTGTACAGTGATAATGAAGAAGGGGATGGAGGTGGGATAAGTAGCAGTGATGATGAAGATGAAGATAATAATGATGGCTATATTGATAGTGAAGAAGAGAGAGCACTGGGATTTAAAGATGGGTTTGAAGAAGTGGATGATGACAATTTGAATGAAGACGGTAGGGCAAATGTGCAAGTGGATAATGTAGCTGATGTGGATGATACTGATTGGGGGAAGGAGTATGAGAGTGAAGAGTTAGATTCTGATGATCCTGATTTGAGTGGTGATGAGAGAGCACCTGCTAATGATGTATTTAAGCCCAGCCAACTAACCAAGGATTATGTCTTCACAGTTGGCATGGATTTTAGGAGTCTTCAAGAGTTCAAGGATGGTGTAAGGGAGTGGTGTGTATTAAATGAGACCCAGATTAAAATCTTAAAAAATGATAAAGAAAGGTGTAGGATAGTGTGCAAAGATTCCAAATGTCCCTTTATAGCCCTTTGCAGCAAGGTGGCCTACAGTCATTCATTTAAATTAAAGACATGGTATGGGGACCACACATGTGCTAGGGTTTTAGAAAACCGTAGTGTTGATGTAAACTTTGTTACCAAATATGCCCTTGATAAGATGAGGACCTCTGAGATGAAGGTTAGTGATATAATGACAGATCTGAGAACACACCAGTCAGTTGGAGTGTCATTTTACATAGCTTGGATGACAAAAAAGAAGGCCAAGGAACTCATAGAAGGGGATGCAAGGAAACAATATACCTTACTGTGGAGGTATGCAGCTGAGCTTCAGAGGGTGTCCAAAGGAAATAGGTGTAAGATAAATGTTGAGAGATTGTCCTTGAGTGTTCAACCAAGGTTTAGCAGGTTTTATTTTTGCTTTGATGGTTGCAAGAAGGCCTTTTTATCAAGTTGTAGGCCATTCATAGGGGTGGATGAGTGTCATCTGAAAACCCAATATGGAGATATTTTATTGGTTGCAGTGGATAGAGATGCAAATGACCAATACTTCCCTCTGGCTTTTGGAGTTGTAGAGACTGAGACAACAGATTCTTGGAGGTGGTTCCTTACCTTACTGCTTGAAGATATTGGAACTAACAGGAGATGGGTATTTATCTCTGATCAACAAAAGGTTAGATGTTTTATAGATCTGGTTACTTTCTTTAATTAAATTGTTTAGCTGGTTCCTTAACTTGTTCTTATTTTCAGGGACTCATTTCAGTTCTAGAGGAGTGGTCTAACATAGTTGAACACAAACTATGTTTGAGGCATCTTTATGCAAATTTTAAAAAGAGATTTGGAGGTGGTGCTTTGATCAGGGACCTAATGATGGGTGCAGCCAAAGCAACTTACTATCAATTGTGGAAGTCAAAGATGGATGAGTTGAAGAAGGTTGACTTGAAAGCATGGGAGTGGTTAATGGGACATGACCCTAAGATGTGGTGTAAGCATGCTCTTTCTTATTACCCTAAATGTGATGTCTTAATGAACAACATATCTGAAGCCTTTAATTCAACAATATTAGTTGCTAGAGACAAACCAATACTTACCATGGCTGAATGGATTAGAACATATTTAATGAATAGGATGTCAACCAATAGGGTTAAGCTTGAAAGTTGGAACTATAAGATAATGCCTATGCCTAGGAAGAGATTAAACATAGATGTTGAGAAGTCTGGTGGTTGGGTTGCCATATGGGGTGTTACTGAAGAGTTTGAAGTTCATCATGTTGGAGGAAATCAGGCATTTACTGTTAATGTAGCCAAGAAAACTTGTTCATGTAATTTTTGGGAGTTGGTGGGGATTCCTTGCAGACATGCCATTACAGCAATGTCTAAAACATCAAAGGACCCAGAAGATTATGTTTCTGAGTGGTATACCAGAGAAATGTATGAAAAGTGTTATGCACACAATACGAGTGCTATCAGTGGTCAAGACATGTGGCCAGAGGTAGAATGTGAAGAACTGTTACCTCCTGCTTATAAGAAGGCACCAGGAAGACCAAAAAAGCTTAGAAGGAGAGAAGCTGATGAACCACCATCATCACAGAGTAAGTATAAAAGATCTAGAACTACTTATAGGTGCACAAGGTGTGATCAGTTTGGCCATAATGCTAAAGGATGCAGAAGTCTAACTGTCAACCCTAATGCTCAAAAAAGAAAGGTATTTCATCAAATCATTTTCACTGTTTATATATTTCACAATTTGTAATAAGCTAACCTGTGTATTTTATTATCAATGAACACAGAGAAAGCCACCAAGACAAGCAAGCGGTGATGACAATGAAGCTAGTGCAAGTGAAGTTGTTGAAGGAGCAAGTGCAAGTGAAGCTGTTGGGGAGTCTATACTGAGTACACCAGACATATGTGAGCCTGTGCAAGGTGCAAGTAAAAAAAGGAAGGTTGGGAGCAATACAA
>Ga0315914_1000772_pt1 | contig 43518 bp, 33 predicted proteins | sample MpolenodulesMG_FD_203920 | JGI IMG/M metagenome (GOLD analysis project Ga0315914, IMG submission 203920) | Medicago polymorpha root nodule microbial communities from Los Angeles, California, United States - elongated nodules | ecosystem: Host-associated > Plants > Roots > Nodule | place: USA... | reverse complement strand
CCGACGACGAAACATTGCATCGTCATATGTAGGCTCATTGGCAAAGTAGTCGTCAATTAGTCTTTGGTTTGCCGCTGCATGATCTCTATTGAAATATTTTCTACTACGAGATGCACTATCTTCCTCTTTTTTTTTCGACGCTGAATAAATCAGTTGACGATATAAGTGTCTTCAATATCACGTTTTTGTTTGTAGGCTTCAATATCAAAAGGATTCATTGATAGTTTTTTGGAAGTAGATTGAATAGTTTTTTATGCTATTGGAAGTAGATATAAATGAAATTTGTGAAATTGGAAGTAGATATGAATGAGATTTGTGAAATTGGAAGTAGATATGAGTCCCTATATATAAGTACATTGTGTGGTGGACACTGACGAATTCGAAATAAGTTATTGTATTGTATTAAAGCAAACAGTGGGGATAATTATTAAAGCAAATAGTATGTGAAATAATGGGCACACAGTGGGGATAATTATTAAAGCAAATAGTATGTGAAATAAGTCACGGGTGACTAGACAACACTGGGACTATCAATGAGGATAATAAAGCAATCACTGAGGACTAGACAACACTGACAATTATTAAAGCAAACACTGGAGACTAGACAACACTGACAATTTTGACCGAATACAAACAAATATTTGATTGAAATTAATTTCCAAACAGCTCATGCTCCAACTTTTCCAACAGCTCTTTCTTACGGTCATCGAGATGCTCTTCGGAACTTAACTTTAGATACACTTTCATTTTCTTAACTTCAGTCTTTTCTCTCATCAATTTGTTTTTCTCTTGTTTCACAAAGGTTAACTCTTTCAATTGTTCAATCTCGTGCTCCTTTAATTCTTTGAATTCAACCAACTCCTTTTCCACCTCCTCCAAGGCAACGTCCTTGCTTTTATTTTTACCTTTTTTTTAGCTGCCTCCCTACTCATTGGACGAGCACTAGATCCTACAGAGTCCGCGTGAGATCTCTTAGATCCACTACTTCCTGAGCCAATACTTCCTCCTACTTGACTACCATAACGTGGTTGATCACAGATGCCATTCTTCCATTAAAGTAAATTGAACATTCTTCCCACATGCATATAATTTCTGGGCTTTTGCCAAAACATCAGTTTCCGATCAACCGCTTCCTTGCAAACGCTTAACGCCTTCATAAGCACCAATCCATTTATTTATTACTTTGCTCATATAATTAAAACGGTTTTGGCATGCAACTAGATCGCACGGAGAATCAAATGAGCAATACTCATTACAATACTCAACAATTTTACCCCAATATGTTTCACCTCTCTGGTTTCTCCCGACAACACTGCTTGTTCCAAACTTAATCCACACACTAATTAACACCAAATTTTGTTCAGCGTTCCATGCTGGTTGCTGGTTTTTCTTGCTCTTAGGAGTTGAATCTTCTGGATTTGAAGTGACTTCATTTGCAACTGCCATGCCACTAGGAGTTATTTGTGTTGAAAATTCAGGAAATTCAGATGCACCAACACAGGAAAAATTTTCATTCTCCATTGACATATAACCATAATATGGATGAAAGTTTGGAACAGATGATGACTGGTTGAAATTTGGTGTAAGACCAAAATTAGGTATGTTTTGAGCACGTTGGTTGGAAGATTGATTTGGATTTTGATAATTGTTGGGATTTTGGTAGTTAAATGGGTAATTAGAATAATTTTGGGTGTTGAAATGGTTATTATTGGGATCCATTTCACTAAAAACAAGATTAAAATTTCACTTATTTTGCTAATAGAAAGATAATAATAAGATTAAGATAGTGAAAAACTTGATTTTTTTCTGTGTCCAAATCAAATGAACCAAGTCTCTGTTTATAGAGAAAAAAAAATCATGAATTTTGGTAATTTTTTTTTTTTAAGAAATAATTTACACCGAAATAATTGAGGTACAATGAATAAAATGATAAGAATTCAGACAACCAATCAACACCAAACATGTGTCCCATGTTATCCACAAAACAGATTCTCTCTCCACCTCCTGCAGCTTCACGCGCTGCTGTCCGCGAGTGTGCTGCACGCGCCGTTTCTGGCCAACCGAAGCGTGACAAGTGTCCCTCTGGCGTCAGATTAAACTTGTTGAATTCATTCAATCTCTCTTTCATCCACATCATCATTCAACACACCATTGGAGACTACCCACATGTTGTATCCTGCTTTCAACATAGCAATTCAACACCCATTGCAGCTGGTCTAAGATGGTAATAACCTTATTGCTTCTATTCAAGCAACATGAGCAAATGTTTCCGTATAAGCAATATCTTCTTGCTGGCAATAGCCCTGAGCTACTAGTCTAGATTTCTTTCTTACCACTTCTCCTTGCTCATTTAATTTGTTTATGGAATCTCACTTTGTTCCAATGATGTTATTATCCTTGGTTTATGATACATCATAGGATAAACTTGGTCTTCAAAAGTGTTCACTTTTGATGCATCAAAGAATTGTTTCAACCAGAGTATTGGTCTAGTTTTCCTTCTGCATGAACTATTTATATGATTGTTTTTCTTAGATGATTAGTCTTGTTATTCAGAGGATTGTTCTTAATTTCCTTTTGTATGGTTTGTATCATAGTGTAAGGGATATTTTTCAACACATGAACAAACGTTCCAGGGTAAAATTGTTCTCTGACATCTTGTTTTCATATACCAAAACAAAAATTAGAGGTCATTGATATTCGAACCAATTTGGTTCAACATATTCACTCTTGATAATGCTTTGGTAGCTTTTGAAATGATCCACTACCTTAAAAGTAAAACAAAAGATCAATTGTGCAAAGTGGTTCAACATATTCACTACCGATATTTCATGGGATGGTAGTGTTAATCAAGTTTGTAATAAAATTTATTTGGTATTTATTTAATCCCCATAGTCCATGGGATACAAAATTCAAAAGACGATAAAAATTGTTTTGGTGGCGATTTTCAAATGGAGGGGATCAAGGTATCCATTGATTGTCTTAAGAGAAGTTAGCATAGCCAAAAAAGTTGAAGATATGAGATTCTCAAACCTCCATGCTTTTAATTTAGCTATGCTAGACAAACAAACTTTGCAAATTTTGATGAACCCAAATTCAATGGTGGCTAAGTTATTCAAATCTAAATATCACTCTAGAGGATATCTTATAGAATCAAATGTTTGGAGAAGGTCAAGTTTCTCATGACGGAGTATTTGCATATAAAGAGTATTGTTTCGTGCAATCACTTATCAATGTCAGGTTGGTAATCAAAGATTAGATGTACGAGAATGTGAAAGAATGAGCACCGTGGTTGTGAAGATGTGGTTAAGGTGTTGCCTACAAATTATTTTCATCAACAATTCATGACAAAGTCACTTGATGACCAGATAATAAAGGAACATTTACAGTTAAATCCGCCACATAAATTAGATGTAAGAAGACATGTCTTACATCTGTGATTGGTTTTTAGTGAAGAATTTTATTTAGCGTTTTTTTTTTCTTTTCTGGTGGTCGGGGTTTGAACTCCATACCTTGCATATATTATGTATTGTCCTACCAACCGAGTTAAGCTGCATTTCAATGACGAGCAAACTTTTTTTTAGGCAAAATAGAAAATATATTAAATAAAAAGAAAGAGATACAAAGACAGAGGGCATTAGATCTGATCAGGAATAACCCATACGCGAATACATTGTGATAAAACAGTCCAAATGGATCAACTCTAATCTATCCTAACAAAAATTCACTAATCACAGACGCAACTCAGCGAACCCTCATACAGGCACGAAACCAGTCCAAGCTAAAAAAAATATGAAAAGTAGACATCTGAAAAGAACAGTTAGAATTAGGTAAATAACATGGGTATATAAATACTAACGTGGGCAGGGCCGTTCCAATAAAATTGGAGGTTCGGCTCTAATATTAAAAATGACCCCTAATAAAAACAATTAATGATAATTTAAACAATTGCAAATTAAGAATACGCATTATTTTGATTTTAATTTGTTCTGTTGAATTTTTTTTGTTGAGAGATGTGTGGGTTTGACCTAATTTGTCCATTTACTCTTTATTTTTGTCAGATAATAAGTGTTTGATTTAGACTTACATAACAAAAAAAAAAAATATTATTCTACATCCCAACAATTATATTTATACCCCTACAAATAATTGAGGCCCCATAAATCGGAGACTCGGCTCCGTAGAGCTCCTTGCACATGTCAAAGAACGGCTCTGAATGTAGGTATATAAATTGGCATCTTTGACGGTTCGAATTAGGTCTAAAGAATCTTCATAACCAAGTGGTTAATAAGCCTCAATGTCTAAACTTATGGGAATATACAAGTTCAATCTTCGGCTTGTACAAAATTTAATTAGATTTTATTTTATTTCAACTGAACTTCAGAATACTAAGATTTGTTTTCTTTGAAAATCAGCGAGTTAAGACAAAAAAAAATCTAAACATAAAGAAAATAAAAAAAAATAGATTTTGGAAAGAAATGACTATCATTCTTATCTTTAATGTAAATTATAATAAGTAATTAAATCATGTATTAGTAAACAAATTAAATTTGGTAAAAATAAAATCTAGAAGAAAGAATTTAGTAAAAAAGTTGCAAAAACTGCATATCGGAATTTTCATTAATAAGTAAACATTAATAGATAATTTCTTTTTCAGCCAAAGCATGCATTTACTTTAAAAGATAATTTGATAACCATTAGATACATTGAATATACTATTCACAAATGAAATAATATATTTTTTTACAAGAAGTTAAAAGGACCATTGTCGATGCCTTTACATACAGTCTTCTTAAAAAAAATAATGTCCCTTCAAAAAAAAATTATATTAATGTATTATAAATTTAGCATTTCATTGATATTTGATGAGTAGAAATCAAATTCGATACCTCGTGATTTACAACATTTATACATATATATATCAATTGTTTGCGAACGTTAGACGTTAGTAGTAACATTTTATCAACAATATATTAATGAATTATAACTTTTAAGAGGACAGAGTACAATTCAAATATCTTTTAGGAGATAAAAATATAATTTTCTCTATATAATTACTTTCAAGAGAATGAAGTATATTCCTTCAAAAAAGAGAATAGAGTATATATTTTTTTTATATAAAGAAAGAACGGTAGCATAACTCAAACTTTTAAATATTATAATTTAAGTCTACATATATCATTTAATATTAGAATCAATAAATAAAAATTCTTTTTGACGAAATAAATTATTTATTATAAAGTATTATTTGTTTTTTCTATGTCTATATATCTGAATAGAGTTGAATGAAACAGTTACATAGACATAAATGCATACAGACAGTTGTAAAAAAGACTGAAGACTTTGAGTTGTCTAGCTCTATAAATTTTGTAAGGCACTTGGAGGGCATAGAAAGTGGATACTCATGCACAAGTTTCTATTGGAGACACCTATCGTTGACTCATTGAATTAAAAGGTGAAGAAATAATCATTTTCAAAACACATTTTTTGACTGAATCTTGAAAAATATTTTCACTCTTTATATTTTACTTTATTAACTTGTATAGTGCTCTCATATATGGTGTAGTGATATTGCTTTAAGAAGAAGGATAGATAGATAGATACAATTACAAATCAGAGGATGGCTCGTAAGGTGAGAAAATCTATATATCCTAATTTTTTTCTATTCCATTTTTTATTAAATTAATATTTGTTTTTGTCTCTCTTCAAGTTGGGTGTATAGAGTGTTAATCTTATTAAGCAGCTATTGTTAATGTTGAATAATATTGTCAAAAAAATGTTGAATTATATGTTTCCTTTTCACAAAATGTTGAATTATATGTTGTACTATATTCATTTTGCTATTGGTTTCTCATATATAATTCGATTCTGGCTCTTGGTTATTTCACTCTCTCAATTCCTAATTATAAGTAAAAAAAAATGAGTTAAAGAAAGTTAATGGAGCAAATGCATAAAACTTTCTTTGATATTTTTGCTTATAATTAAGAAGAGGGAAGTATATTTTTTTTAATATGGAGCATAGTGAATGAATTTGCTTATAATTAAGAAGAGGGAAGTAATTTTTTTTTTAATATGGAGCATAGTGAATGAATTTGCTAGATAGTACATTGCATTCAATATTGTGTTTCGAGAGAGGAGAGTGAAATAGAGAGGGAGAGAGATTCTGAATAGTTCACTAGGTTTAAAAAGGTTTAAAAATATTGTGGTGGGGTAGTTTTGTTCGAGACACCGACAAATATTAAATATGAACACATTTTTTTAGTTGACATTCAAACTTTAATTTATCACGTTGTGCGAGATTGACAAATTGTACAAATGTTTATGTTTGACCCAGTTTCTTTGATAATGTATAGGACTTTTAATACATATAAACAAACTGTAGAAGTTTTGATAAATCTCTTAATCTTTTATAAAAATATATAGGGAAAATGAGAATGTTAAAATTCATAGACTTTGATTTTCGGTGAACTTGTTATCAAACAAGGCTATTTAAACCGGCCCACATTAATCAATATAGTGTCACATATGTGTAGATACTTAAATCTCTTAACCATTTGATGTAGTGTTGCATCATGATTTTGGTTTATAAAAAAATGGCACGTTGATTGACAATGTTAACATGTAGGAGAACTATATTTCGACCGAAAAAAAGGAGGAACTTTCTACAAAACTTTCTGGCGCGAACATTCGGCAAAACTAACAAAACTGGAAATATTTGTATTAGGCGGATTCTAGGTGCCACATAAAAGGAAATAATATCATTGACTAACATCGCCTCAAATTAATGCGGTTGATCAAGACGCATCAATATGCTTAGCTGGAATTGGTAAAATTGTAACGTGGCATGGCCCCGTCACCGTGAGTCATTAGGCATTCCTCCTCGCGAAGAAGTTCGCCAAGACACATGTGTGACGTGTAAAGTAGGAAGTGGAGTCCAATTCAGGAAAGCAGCAAGCGAGTCCTTGTAACATCGACCTGTAAAATAGTCGAATGCTCAACCCAGATATTAAGGAACTCAGTAACTGGCGATGTCTAGCTCCAAATGAAACCGTTTAGCGGCATTATCCTGATTGTAAAAGCGCTTCAGATAGTCCCACATTTTCTTAGCAGTAGACAAGGAATTTGGATTATTAATCATTTGACAATCAATAGAAGCTAGAATCCAAGTTATAATCCGAGCGTCCTTTGTCTGCTAAGCTGGCATCATTGCAGCATCTGCAGCGGGCGCAGAGGAGGTGCTATCTACATGACCTCACAAGCCTTTCCCTTTGACAAACCTCTTGAATTGAAACTCCATGCTGCATAACTTTTGCCGGTAAAACGAACAAAAAATTTATCCTTCGACTTCTCTGTCAACATGATGGATACCGTCATACCACAGTAAACTACAAACAAAATAACAAGAAAACTCAATATGTTATCATTTTAAACCTAAATGTTTACCTTGTTTCACTGGTTTCATGTTAAATTTTCCATCTTCTATTAGCACATGCACAACAATAATCAAGCAAAATACTATGCAGCATCATGTAACACATGTACATGCAACACAACATTCATATGGTCTATTTGGAAACCGATTTGCGAGCTTCTTTGCCCTACCACTACTAGAAAAAATAAAATTAGTGACAAAATAACAAGAAAACATTAATCTTGCACTTTTTTTGTAATTATTCATTTTATTAATTGATTTTCAATTTGAATAGGTGTTTGAACTTGGTAAACATGAGGAGGAGAGTATCAATCCTTGCACAAGAGATGGATCAATTGATTATTATGGAAAACCAGCTATAAAAGCTAGAACAGGTGGATGGAAGAGTGCCTCATTCCTGTTAGGTATTCACATACTTCTGGAATGACATTTCATGTTGTTGTTAGGTTGGAAGTTAGTATCTATATTTCATCGGTGTAAACAAGATAATTACTGGAAACATGTTTTTTGGACACAAATATTTTTGTACACCCAAATTCAGAAAACTTCCGCGATAAACTTTTGAAGTGGTTAACACAGTTCAAAATAGATGGTTAATGACATTGGATGGATGGTTAATGGATTCACCTAAGTGTTAAAACTCATTAAGCACCAATGTAAGTTCATTAAGGTTAACAATAATATCGAGGTGCTCAATTACATATAGAATTGAATACCTGAAAATTTTGGTGAAGCACAACTCACGTTAAAATTCGTGGTTAATGAAGTTACATTGATGGTTAATGAGTTTGTCATTATTTCCGTGAACTATCTACTAAATGTAATTGACTATCTAGTTGAACTGCGTTAACCACTTAGATCAAAAAAGGGCAATTCAGTGCACTAAAGCTCCTGCATATGCAGGGTCCGAGAGGTTAACCACTTAGAATGTTCTCGCAAAAATTGTTAAATTTTAATTGTTCACAATGCATTTGTAAAAAGTTAATTCAAAAACTTTCCTTCTGTTTGAGACATGTCAAATTCTATTGTATTATGAATATATTTTTAATTGTATCCATATTTTTTTCTCAAACAGTGAATCAACTACTAGTTGCATTAGCTTTTACTGGAGTTGAGGTGAATTTGGTTCTCTTTGCAAAGTTAGTATTGAGACAAAGTAATGCTGAATCAGCAAACACTTTTAGCAGATGGATGGGAACTACTTATTTCTTCTCTTTAATTGGAGCTTTTATTAGTGACTCATACTTGGGAAGATACCTCACTTGTATCATATTTCAAGTTGTGTTCAACATTGTAAGTATTCAAATCCTACTATATAACTAAATATTCACATGCAACTTTATCAATATGTTCATTTTTTCATGTCAACAATAAACTAGCAAAATACTCGTGCATCGGTTACCGTATTGGTTACTCGTGCATTAGTTACACCTTGTTTAGTTCCTTAAACAATGCAGTAAGCCCTAATGGCACTTGTTAGCATTTGTTGTTGTTTATAAAACATGCAAACTACAATAGTTTCACTAAATCTAAAGTTCTATTTTATTTTTCTTTATGTAGGGATTGGTGATATTATCCTTATCAACTCACTTCCTTTTACTTAAACCTAAAGGTTGTGGAAAAATAGGATTTCTATGTGATCCTCATTCACCACTCCATGTTGCAATACTTTACATATCAATATACCTAATAGCTTTAGGAAATGGAGCTGCTGATCCTGCTTTAGCAACATTTGGGTCTGATCAGTTTGATGAGGAAGAACCTAAGGAAGAAAAATCTAAGACCTTATTTTTCAGCTACTTTTATGTGGCATTGAATCTAGGATCATTAGTTGCTGAAACAGTATTGGCTTACATAGAGACTACAGGAAATTGGGTGCTTGGATTTTGGATATGTGCTGGATGCGGCGGTTTTTCGTTTCTTATTTTTATGACTGGAACTCGTAGATATCGGCACATGAAGACGTCTCGAAACCCTATCTCGAGGTTTGCGCAAGTGTTTGTGTCTTCAATGAAGAAAATAAAATTTCAAGTACCTGCAAATGGAGAAGGTCTCTATGATGTTCAAGAAGGGAGTGATCCAAGTGTTAGGAGAATGCATCACACTAAGGGCCTCAGGCAAGTGTTTTAAGTTCGTAGGTTTGAAACTTTGAATACATGCAAAAGTCAATTATAGAGCTGTGGTAACTAAATTATTGAGAATCACTACCCTATTTGGATATATAATTCATTAAGTGCTTATATATAAGCTATTTCTATAACAAAATATTAAATAGTTAATTTTTTTTCATATAAGCTATAAGTTGTTTTCATAAGTTATTCTAGAGAGCTTATGGAAATAAACTGGAAACAACTTATGGACATGCAATAGGATGTTTTCTTAAGCTCTTCCAAACAATCTCAGTAGTGTTTATCTCTGTAGATAAGTCAATATATACTAGAATACTTTGTGATTTGTAAATGTGAAAAAGTAGATATGAAGCTGTAATGATAACGAAAAAGCGGAAAAATAAGCCTTTTGTATTCTTATTGGTTTATTTGAGCTTATCTAATGGCATAAGCACTTGTAAAACTGTTTGGGAGAGCTTACGAAAACAACTTATAACATGTTCATAAGTTGTTTTCGGCTAACTTCCTAAGTTCTCTAGAATAACTTATGAAAACAACTTATAGCTTATATGAAAACAATTTGACGTTATTTCATCTTCTGTTATTGATATAGTTTCTGCATAAGCACTTATATGATAAGCGTTTATGCTGTGAGCACTTAATTATACTGTTTATACAAAAAGGAAATGACTTCAACAAAACGTTTTCAATATAGTATTCATACTTTTTATTCATTTTTCTTGGTGACAAACAGGTTTCTTGATAGAGCTGCTATTATTTCTACAAAAGAGAAGAACAAATTGCTAGAGAAAGCCGAAAATCCAAATCCTTGGAAACTATGCACTGTGACACAAGTTGAAGAAGTGAAATGTATTTTGAGACTATTGCCGGTTTGGTTATGCACCATCTTCTCCTCTGTCGTCTTCATACAAATGCTTTCTCTATTTGTCGAGCAAGGTTCAACGATGAACAGAAAATTTTACAAGTTTGAAATCCCTCCTGCAAGCATGACAGCATTCGATATCATAAGCACATCAGCATTCATCATGTTATTCGACATTCTCATCGTTCCATTGTACGTGAAAGTTATCAAAAGAGATCCAAAACTTCCTAGCGAACTACAAAGAATCGGAATCGGACTATCCATTACAATACTAGCCTTGATTGTCGCCGGTTTGGTAGAAAGGAAAAGGCTCGAGTTCGCTAGCAAAGACGGAAAAGAGACGAGTTCTTTGAGTATCTTTTGGCAAATACCACAATATGTGCTTGTAGGAGTAGCAGAAGCATTTGTATATGTAGCACAAATGAACTTTTTTACAGCACAAGCACCAGATGGATTGAAAAGCTTGGGAATGGGGTTATCGATGTCTTCATCGGCTCTTGGTAGTTACGTCGCCAACACTATTTTGACTGTCGTAATGAAAATCACTTCGACTCACGGACGACCTGGTTGGGTTTCACCTAATCTAAATGATGGTCATTTAGATTGGTTTTTCTTCTTGTCAGCATGTTTAACAGGTATTAACTTGATATTTTATATTGTGTGTGCAAGAAGATATAAGTTGATAGAATTGGAGAAGAGAGAAGAGGCAAAGGAAGAGGAAGTTGTGAATTGATTTGAGAGTATGGAAGCAAAAACTTTGGTGGCAGAAAGTGAGGTAGCTAGAAAAGAAAATAGAGCAATATATCTGTGTCATGTGTGACATGGTTTATTTTGGACTATATGTTCTTATACTTTTTATTTTTTATATGAAAACAGATTCTTAAATGCTAGACATTTAATACTGTTATAGAGCCTGAAAATTTGTAGTCCAATTGCTACTAGAAAATTGTAGACTTGCAGGGGTGAAAATTGGCATGGTTGAAATTGTGATCTATCTTATGGTATATCTATTTTAGTTTCATTTGTGTTATTGTTGAACCTGTTAATCAGTTCTTATCAGCAATAATGTTTAGGATACAATTAGGAATAAAATGAAAACTTCTGGAACTAGCCTCAAATATAGATACTCAAACTAAGCTATGAGCAATCCTATTCGGTTGTTTTCAAACAACTCAGCTTAAAATTAGTTTGTGAATAAAGAATATTTCGTCAATAAGAAGAGCAAAGGCTTCTGCAATTTGAGTATTTTTACTAGAGAAGAAAAGTGAGCAAATACAGTGTCCTTCACCTTCTCTATCCCTGAAACAAACGTCCACTTCGAAACAAGAGCCAAATAAAAATGTTGCACAAGTACAATCCATGTTGAATTCTGAAGAACCTGGAAGTGGTTTGGTTCACAAGACAGGGGGGAAGGGAAACAGCAGGAGTTTTATTTCATGCATGTGAGGGAGGTACACCGAATCCAGATTCCGGATAAACGTATCTTAATTTTACTGTATTAGTAATATCTTAGTTTCAATGTATACATAATTACTACTTTTGTTTTCAGTTATATACCATCTGAACATATCTATTCTATATTCAAGGATTTGGTATTCTTCACTCAGAATTTCCAAGGTTCAGTTTCAAACACATTGCGTGTTGATGGAGCTGTCAACACAGTTTCAAACACATCTTTACAATATCATGATAGTCTTAGTCAGTCACAATGTGTGTGTGCGCGCGCAAGCCTGTGCAATGCAGTTTGAACACTTTGATGACACAATCCAATTCGTTAACCCTTTGTTTAAGGCAAAATATATATATATATATATATATATATATATATATATCTTTTATCGATGTTACAAACTAAAACCAGTTTTGCATGTCATGACCTGCGGCCACAAAACTTAACAGGTGCAATTTTTCTCATAGATCAATCATCTTTTTAGACTGCATAGGGCAGCCTAATGCACAAGGATCCCATCAGATAGAGTATAAGAATAGATATACGCAGTCATATCCCACAAGCGGAGAGATTGTTTTCAGAATTTGAACCCAGAACCTCTAGGTTACAAGGCAAAAACCTCACCGTTGCGCCAAGTTTCACCCGCTATACATAAATGGGACAAATCTTGATAAAACAAAATGAACTTCTACGCAAAATATAAAACCAAGATAAAGAAAGCACTCAAAATTATTTGAAATATTAATAATGTTTGATATTGTATAAACTCTTTTAAGAATGCATCAACCTAGTAAAATTTGATTGCCACTCTAAAAACGTATCCTTCAAAGTGTATTTAGGAAATAAATATCTGGAGTCATGAGATTTATCATTTTGCAATCTTTGCAGCCAATTCTCTCACCAACTTGGCAGCTACCATAGCAGTCATTCCATCGACAGTATCGCGTTGTGGGTTGAATTCAACCACATCTCCAGCCACAACATCACCTTGAAGATTGTGTAGGATGTTAAGAACATCGCGGAAAGAAAGACCTCCTGGTTCTATGTGAGACACTCCAGGAGCAAAAGCAGGATCAAGACAATCCACATCTATTGAGATATATACACCTTTCACGCCTTCCCCTAGTTTCTGCACAAGTAAATCACCAAGGTTCAAAAAAATACCAATGAAGCACCGAATCTCAAAACAACATAAAAATAGTAAATTCCATTTTGTACAATATTTTGCTTCAGTACCCGAGCATATACACACACGTACACGCAAACACAGAGACAGAGAGAGACATACCAGGTTCTCTAGGAAGTGGCGATCTCTGGAAAATGTTCGCATTTCATATTGCTCAACGCCAAACTTTTTCGCTTGCGCGCGTCCTTCAGTTGTTATTGAACGAATACCAACCTGAAATAAATTAACAAATTAAAACATGAAGGTTAAATGACATATCTTACAAACCATGGGTGAAAACTGACATTTATAACCGGAGGAAAAAACTTGCAGCAATTTATGTAACAAAACAAATTAAAAGCAAAATTCATCTGATTAAGAAAAAAGTCAAAAAGAAACTAAGGCTCTGTTTGGTAAAAATAAGCTATAAGCTAGCTGATAGTTGATAGCTTATAACCGAAAAAGCTACCTTATTAAAATTAAAGTGTTTGGTAAAGTTAGTTGTCGAAGTAGCTGATAAATATAAAATTACATAAAAGGATATGTTTGTTTATTTTTTTTTTTATAAATTATATAAAGTCTTCTACTTAATGTATTTTTTCTAAATATTCAAATTTATTTGAAATTATTTTCATCTTCAAACTGATAAATGTGCTTTATGAATTCAATTGACATTTTCTTATTCGATAAATTTTTATTTTTTGACGAATTTTATTTAACCAAACTTGTTTCACTATTTATTTATTATTTATTATATATTTCATTTAACATTAAATATTATATGAATTACCTTGTTCCAAAAAAATATTATATGAATTACAAGCGAGCTCATAAAGAAAAGTGAACAACAGAACATTGAAAACTATAGTACCATGTAGTGACTAGTATGCCGTGAGCATGGTTGCTGTAAGCCATAAAACATGGGAAAATGGGTGGTTTTTTTTATTTAAAAATAATAAAATTAAATTAAGAAGGTTAAAATTGGAAGAAATTATAAGAAGCTATAAGCTATAAGCTTAAAAGCTACTTGAAATAGCTTTTCAAAAAAAGCTATAAGCTCACGAAAAAAGCTTGTTACCAAACACGTCAAATTTTGATCCAACAAACTTATAAGCTAATTCAACAAGCTATAAGCTAGCTTTTTGTTGTTACCAAACACAGCCTAAAGAAACTAAAGAAACATTACATCTACACTAAACGAAAAGTGGTTTAATTCAACACTAAATTTATCAACTACAGTTCTCCACTCCCAAAACTTAATTACATAAGATAAATGCTAAATGAGAAGAATGAAATAGAATGTTATTACAGAGAACAACCAGGTTTATGTTTCAGAAAAGTTTTATAAAATTAAGTGCATGTTTGGATTGACAGTGCCGTCATGATTTTGGAAAATTCATCACAATTCCAGACATACATTAAACTGTTTAGGATATAAGAGAAGCACACATATATATATATATCAAGAATAAAAGATTACCTGCAAGAGTCGCCGAACATAGTTACCCTCCATGACTCGAGCAAAGGAAGAAGCATGTGAATAATAGTTTCCTTCAAATTCATCATAGTTATCAGGGTGCGCATCAAGATGAAGAACATCAACCGGTCCTCCAAGCTTCTCAGAGATGGCTCTAATAACGGGAAATGATATCGAGTGATCACCGCCCAAAACTAAGGGTCTTAACGGATCCTGAAAGAATGTGGACAACATGAGGATCAAGCAAATTCAAACAGAAAGTTATGCAAAACATCATATTTCACATGATAGTATAATCAATGCTAAGAAAAAATATATCGAGCATGATGAAGGTGTATATGTTTATAGGGACCAAATCTTTGACAGTGTTCTCATCAGAAGCTCATAAATTGAAAAAAAAATACCTCTTCCATCACTAACTTGACAGATTCACCAATGACATTCATCAATCTATGATCATCTACACCACAATCTCGAATTTCTTGAATAGGGACATCACCAACATCAGTTAGCACTCGTGCGTCCTGTAAATCCTTACCTGAAAAATCAAAATAATTACAGGACTGAATATCGATACAAGAAGCGTGACGGCACAAAACTGAGTTTTCAAGTGAGCTATATCCCATTCAATAAGTTGCTCGTGTGACAACTTTAGCTTCATAGACAGTGACTAGAATCAGTGTTGTTCAAAAGCAACACTACATGGTAGCAAAATTTGAACAAATTGATATTGTTCTGTGATACACTATTTTGAACCAAATATTGTCAAATAGCGGCAACAACGGCGCTATGGCACTATTGTGTGTGGAATTTGAACAAACTGCTATTTCCTACGATCCGCAATTGACAACACTGAGTAGAACACAGGTGAACAGGCATTGTTACAGCAATCCATGTTATCCTCAGAAAATACAACCACAAGAGGACATAAAACATGTCTATGGTAACTAAAATCCTAACAACGCGGGTCCAATAATATCAACATTTGTATTCTTGATTCCTTCTACTACCTAGATTTCATACAAAGAATAAATTACAATTTGCAGATGTGTTCACAAAGCATAATTTAGATTCGCCTACACAAAAAATCATTTTTAAGACTGCTACGATCCTAAGGAAATTCATGATTATACCTTCTTCAGTTGTCGAGTTTGTACTACCACACCAAATGGCCTCCCTAATGCGAGGAGGCGCAAATGCAGGCCCTTGAAGGAACGATGAATTATGACCCAAAGGAACTCCAAGAAGCGATGAAGTTGCAACAGCACCTCCCAAAGCACGCACAAGTTCTCCCTGCAGAGAAGCAATTTCTACATTCATATTTCTTTCATACAACGCTTATAACCAAAATCATCCAAATGAAATATGAAATTATGGGTCAAAGGACATAACAGCAATGAAACACAGATTCAAACAGGCAAAACATAGCCAAATAATGACTTGCCTTAAGCTTTGCTCTTTCTCTAATCAGGGTAAGTGAAGCATCAATTACACGATTTTGGCCATTTTCTAGCAAAGCAGATGATACATTTGCTGAATTCAATCTCTGCATGTAATGGATGCCCCTACGTGCTATCGTCGACATTTCTGTAACGAAATAACAAAACAATTAGAATATATAAGCCAAAGAATTTCTACCAATTCAACTCATATCACTGACCAATAAATTTCACATTTGAAGTGAACACAAATTTACAACGATTTTACACTGAAGAGTTTATGAGTGTGGTCGATTGCAGATGGCAGACCACGGCGAATGGGCAAAAGTCCATCCTTTTAAGCCACCACAAAACGCCATGGCACCCAGTGTTATCAAATAGAGGCTATAGCTCTATAACTTAGCAGAATTTAAACAAATCGTTATTGTTCTACAATACATTCTTTAATACAAAGTATTGTTTAATAGCAGCTATAGCACTGTAGCGTAGCAGAATTCAAACAAACCACCATATTCCACGATCTGTGACTGACAACAATAATGACGCCACCATCCTTCAAAAACAGGTCATGGCAGTGTCAAAAAATTTGCCCCTGCAATACACTATAACACTGCTATGGCCACTATTTGACAACACCGGAATTTATCAGTCTCGATGACATTGTCACTACACACGACATAGATCTAATCTAATCTAGGACACTATAATTTGGCTAATTTATACCTAATCTTAAAAAAAAAGTAAAATTTAAAAAATAAGTGAAAGAAAAAACCCAAGAAAATGGGTTTCTTCAATCTCAATGTTAAAAAACCAAAAATCCAAAATTCTAATCTAGCCATCAACCATCAAACAAATAATGAAAAAAAAAAATCATTATTTGCACTGTTTCATCCTTTTTAATCAGAAAAAAATAAAAAATAAAATACTAATCACAAAACATTGATTTCATATTTTACATAAGAAATAAAAAACATAGATTGATCTAATGATCTTGCAACTTCATATAGCTAAGCAATGAAAATGATATACCTTAAACTACTATAACAAAAAATATCAATCATAAAAAAGCATAGAGATTTATCAATTTGATTTTTTCATTTTTGGATAAAAAGACAGAAAAAACAGACAAAATGATGAAACACCCATGATTTAGGATTGTGTAAAGAATCAAACTTTAACACTTATGGTGACAGATTCATGTTTCATGTTATCATCATGCAAATAAAGAACAACCAATTGAGGTATGGAAAAAATGGGTACCTGTGAAAAGTTGGCAGAGAACAGAGGAAACTCGTTATGGAGAGAGAGAGAAGTGGCGCTAATGTGTCTTTTTTCCACGTATATCCAATGTATCTTCATCTAATATTCTATCTTATGTTTCATGATGGAGTGATAAGATAAAATTAGAATTCTCTGCGAATATAGCTCAGTTGATGGGATAATACATCGTATATATAATGGTTGAGTTCAAATTCCGGATTTCTCACTCACTCATCTTATGCATTGTTATAGTTTTAAAGCGAGATAAAGTTTTTATTTTTAGTTTACCAATATTGATATTTGTCGGTTGCGCTAGATGTTAGGAAGGACAATAATTAGTCATTTGCAATGGTTTTAACTTTTAAGGCAAAAATTATTTGATCCAAAAATAAAATCATACGTGGTTTGATTAGGATGAATTGTTTAAATAATTCTAGTTTGATTTGATCCAATTTGTTATCATTTAATTTAGATTAGTTTTTGGATATCCAAATTACAATTGTGAATTTTTTTGAAAGAGTTGTGAAAAATATTTATTAATTTTAATATTGTGAATACATGATAAATTCATAGGCTTAATGTAAAATATAACATATAATATACTAAAAACTAGAATTAGGAATAACAATGATCGATTGTGTTTCTTGTAAGAAAAAAAATTGGATTGTGTTTGATATAACACCCTCAAACCCCACATATATTGCATAAGTACAAAAAAAGGTATAAATCATTATAAAAAAAGTATAAAAAAAATTGCATGCAGTTTTGTTAAGTTTTGAAAAATAAATCTGAAATCCAATATGTTTTCTTAGTTTTCAATTTTTTGGAATCAATTTGCATGCAATTTTGATTTTAATCGGTTTGGATGTAAACACGTCCGGTATTAACAAATTTATGGTGCTACCGTAATTATTAAAAAATTTACTTTTGTCTTTTTTTAATATTTGTCCCATAAATTACCTAAAACATGTTTATCAAAATCATATCATACGAAGATAATGATAATTAAAAGGAGCAACCTCGTGAAAAGCAAATGATAGTGACAGCAGTGGTACACGGAACAAGATCAACATCTAAAAGATTCATTTAACAAACCTCAAACTCCAAATACCAGGAATTCACGCCACTTGCCCAAATAGGCAAACATTCTATAGATTTAGATTTCACATATATATATATATTAAGAATGGATGTACAATTATTTTTAAAAAAAATTTGTGATATTTTTTTTAATTGGCTAAAAACAACATAGAGAAAAAGAAGCCATGGGAAAATAAAAATATAATTCGAAGTGTGACATAGAAGGCGAGGGAGAGAATAGGGACCGTGGTCGAAAGCAAGTCTTGTTTTGTTATAACCTTAAGCGTTCACAAATAAAAAATTAAAAGAGAAAAAAAATTAAAAGTTGAAAAATAATGTGATTAAATTATTTTTATATTAAATATGTTTCATTTGTGTATGTTCAAATATTTTTTTATTTGAGGTTGTGATCAAGTAAGATTTGCTAGTATCCTAAAACTCAAAGAAAGATGAGAAATATTAGTGGGTGAAATGCCCAAATAGTCATTAATGTAGGTTTATACCTAATAATGTGTATATTCCTCAATAAATATTTTAATAGTAAAGTAAATGGTCACTTTGATCCCTGACTCTGCACCTCGTTGTCACAAAGGTTCCTGACTCAGGATTAAATACAAAGTAGTCCCTAAATGTGCACTTATGTTATCACTTTAGTCCTTGACGTTAAATAATTCTGTTAACTGATGACGTGACAAATATTTTATGCTGACAAGGGGTATGAGGTGTCATAGGGACTAAAGTGAAAGTAGAAAATTGTCACTTTGGTCCCTGAACTGAAAATCAATATCCCCGAAAATTAATATCCCTGAACCGAAAATCAATATGCCCAAACTCATCTCAACGAAGTGTTGCTTTTCGTCAAGAACTGGGTCATCTTCCTCGATGAAGCTGTTTTCTGGTTTCGAGAGACTTGTTGTTAAGTCCCTCACTGTGCATACTTACTATCAGTTACGTCCCTGACAGTAAACACTTATTGTGACTAAGGTCCCTGACAGTAAAAACTTACAGGCACAAAGTAGGCCTACTATGACCCTATTTTATATCAATTTATCAATTATAGCAATATGAAGAATTGTTTCAGGCTTTCAGGTCCGGTTATGAATCACATTTTTTCAAATTATGTATTTGTATATCTTGAATTCCTTCTTAGTTTCTTCTTTTTAATCTCAAAGTTAACTTCAAATCATACCATTTCATTTTTTAAGAAAGATTATTAGCTTCAAGAATACATATTCAACTAAACTTCAATTGATTATTTACAAATATTGTCCTATTATATTTATTTGAGCATGTGCACTTCTGCAGTATGATTGCAGAACAGAAACTTAAGCCACTCGATTCAGTATTTATTTTTATATTAGCTATTATAATAATCACTGATATAACGTCAAACATGTTATGTGAATTGTTAGCTAATATTTAACGTGTGCTGTCACATTTTTAGGAATGCTATGTGTTCATGGAATAGCAATCATTGTCCCTAAGTGTTTACTGTCAGAGACCTTAGTGATAGTAAGTGTTTACTGCCTATGACTTAACTCATAGTAAGTATGCACAGTCAGGGACCTAACAATAACTCTCCCGCAACCACATAACAACTTCATTCAGGAAGATGACACAATTCTTAACGACGAGCAACACTTCGTTGGGACGAATTTGGAGATATTGATCTTCGGTTCAGAGATATTGATTTTCGGTTTAGGGACCAAAGTGACCATTTTCTTCTTTCATTTTAGTCCCTGTGACACCTCATACCCCTTGTCATCATAAAACCTTTGTCACGTCATCAGTTAACAAAATTATTTAACGCCAGAGACTAAAGTGTAAGCGGAAGTTCACATTCAGGAACTACTTTGTATTTAATCCTGCGTCAAGAACCTTTGTGACAACGAGGAGCAGAGTTAGAGAAAGTGACCATTTACTCTTAATAGTAAATTATTAAATTGGTCACTGAAAGTGTAAAAATACATCACTGTAATTCTCTGATTTTTAAGAATAAACAACAAAACGTCTTTGAAACTGTAAGAAATTGGTCATATTAATACGAAAAATGATATTTGTACAATTTTTTTTAGACAACTCTCTTCTTATACTCATATTGTATTCTTACTCCCACTTTCTCTCTAATCTCTATTGTTTTTGTCTTAAAAAATTGACCAAAAAATAATTTTACAAATATCATTTCTCTATTAATATTTTGGTTAACGACTTTTTTTAGAGTGTATGAAGTGCCACGTTAAATTCTTCTTTAGCACTAACGCGGTATAAGCAAGTAGTTGTTGATCACTGTTTTAATTCATTTAGTCAATAGTATAAGCATTTCAACACACAAAACATTGGTCTTAATTTTTCATATTTATTTAGACATAAAAAAATATTCAAAATAAGCTAAAATTCAAGACACAAGTTCATATTACATATGCATTGGTTGAACCCTAATTCAAGAAACCAAACACATGTAAATGTAAACACAGTTGCACAATCTAAATTCATGATCATTTTGACATCTTTGCAGCCAATTCTCTCACCAACTTAGCAGCTACTAGAGCAGTCATACCATCATAAGTATCACGTTGTGGATTGTATTCAACCACATCTCCACCAACAATATCACCTTGAAGATTTTGAAGGATGTTGAGAATATCTCGAAATGAAAGCCCTCCTGGTTCATGGTGAGACACTCCTGGAGCAATTGATGGGTCAAGAGAATCCACATCTATTGAAACATATACTCCCTTAACACCTTCTCCTAGTTTCTGCACACCAAAGAAATTTCCCAAGGTTAAGCACCAAATTTCATACATAAATGTTTTTTGGACACAAAATCAGAAATCAAACACCTCATTTTCATAGGATTTTTGACTTACACATATTTTTTAATCTCTTTTGGATTGTATTTTATACCGTGTCCGACTTTGATGTCAAAATAAGAGTTTTGAATTTTATAGTAGAAAAAACTAATACTTAGTTACTAATCAAATGAATTAAAATTTGACATTTAAGATTAGTTATCCTCATTTCTTCATATAATGATAAAATGTTACCAAAGTCGGTCTAAATATATATTTAAGGAATAATGTAATTATTTTGTTTCAATGGATGTACTTTTAAAATGTATGCCTTTTGCCTAATCATGTACCTTATAGACCAATTCTATGTTGCATAAGTGAGATATACCTTACATCTTGTACAAGCTAGTTTTTACTATTGGTTCAATAAATCTCATCATTAAATTAAATTAAATATGACATGACTTTTTGATATAACGGTGGATCAGAGCTTGTTCATATAGTGCAAGATCGTTTTGTTTGTGCATGTTAGACAAAGTCTAAGAGATAATGATGATACTACAGCACCACTAACACAACTTATAGTTTAAAGTGTTAAAGACCTCGTGATTAGAGACGAATTTTTCCTTTTCATCTTTAATTTACACAACTTATATTTGGTATCACGGTAGATATGTCAAAATCACGGTGATCGACTATGATTTTTCAAAAACTACAATTTATAACTTCTGCAAAATCACAATAAATCATTGTAATCTTGACATACCTATCGTGTGATATGCCAAGCATACAAACAGTTTTTTCATAGTAAAAAAGTGACATTAGAAAATAGTGTAGGATAGAGATGGGGAGATACCAGGTTCTCTAAAATGGGGCGATCTCTTGACAATGTCCTCATTTCATGTGTCTCTACACCGTATTTTTTGACTTGCTCACGAACATCATTTGTTATTGATCTTATACCAACCTGAAATAAATTAATGTAATAATGGCATGAAGAGTATGTTATATAATTTACTATCTTAAGAGAAATTAGTATTACACTATAGTGAAGAACTTGCACAAAGTTTAGCTATTGAAAAAAATTAAAAGAATAAATTTAAAATTACCTGCACGAGTCGGCGAGCATAGCCACCCTCCATGATTCGAGCAAAAGGAGAAGCATGTGAATAATAGTTTCCTTCAAAGTCATGATAGAGATCAGGATGTGCATCAAAATGAAGAATATCAACTGCTCCTCCTAGCTTCTCAGAGACAGCTCTAACAACTGGAAATGATATTGAATGATCACCACCCAAAACTAAGGGACGCAATGGATCCTGAAAGAATGTAGACACAAATTATAATCAACCTTATATGATTATTCATTTGATAGTATGTTTGATGCTAATTAAGAACATATTGTTATTTCCACACATAAATAAAAACTAATAATGAAGTATATAGGGACCATTAATTAATTACTTGATCTTGTCAAAGCTAAAGGCAAAGCCATTATAGAGACCGATCCCACTTTGGCGCCATTGTGGCGCAAAAGTCACGTGCCATTGTCAAGTCAGAGTGTGTCACGTGGCACACCTTATTCACTCGCGTCTAGATCGATGAATGTTTCCCTCTTGTTTGGGTAGGTAAATTCGAACTTAAATGTTTTTATAAATAATGGAGGTAAGAAAAGAAGCTCTCGATCCATTTACTTGCTAACTTTGGGTTTAAAATCAACGCTTCTACATTATAATATATATGGACTTCTTTTTCCACCTCAACAACATGTATCCGAAAGTTATACTTAAAAAAAAAAAAACATTTTTATGGTCTTGGAAGTATTCTTACTTCAAACAAAATCAATATTTTTTTCCCATTTAAAAGCATAGTTCCGGACACATGTGTTATTTTTTTGAATTAGTGGGTGGAAAAAGAAACTCTAATAAAAAATACCAACAAGGAACAATTGGTTGATGAGTGAATGTGAGGTCTAATAAAGTTGCCTTAGTTATTTATTTTATCATTGATTGATGTAAATAACTTAACTCATTCTACCAAAAAATAAAAAAAATAACTAAACTCAACTGGTAAAATTGGGGAAAGAAAAAGTTATTAACTAAAATAAGACAAATGACCACTAAAATATGATATCTGCGATGATTAACTTCATATTTTGAGGTTTTAAGATCAAATTCTTACCATTAAACTAGCATAGCACCTCATAGATTATGTGTGAAACTTAAGAAAACATATTTGTAAGTAAATCACTTTTGTTTTCTTAGAACTGTATCAAACATAAATCATAATACCCTAACAATAATGGAAAAAAAAACATAATTGAAAAACATAGGAAAGAAAAACTACATAAATTCATGTTGTAGAAAACCAATTAGAATTATTTTTTTTAGGGAGACAACCAATTAGATTAAAGAATATAAGAATGTTAAAAGCATAAGGCAACAAATATTAACAATTACCTCATCCATCACTAACTTGACAGATTCACTAATAACATTGGCTAATCTCTTGTCATCAACCCCACAATCTCGAATTTCTTCGATAGGAACATCACCCACATTTGTTATCACTCGTGGGTCCCGTAAATCCTTACCTGCAAAATACATATAATATAACATCATTTACTTATTTCAAGAAACTAAACTAGCACGTTTAAATTTTAAATTGATATTTTAAGCTTTTAAGTTAGCATCATCAAACCAATCCAAATTGATTAATATTTATAAAATTTAATCAATGAAATATCATGCATATACATAATAAGTCTGTTTGATGGAATTAATTTTATATTAACTGAATTGAGAAAACACTTTTAAATTGATAAATTAATAATTAGTTGATTAATTAGTGCATCACACTAAATTAATAGCATAATTTTTGTTGTCAAAGGCTCAAAGCCAGCCGAAGGGTAAGGCCTCCTAGACAAATCACCTCAGGCCTAAAAAATATTAAAAAATTGCTTCGTAAAAAACATCATACTCCACCATTGATAAACAATTACCTGTCAAAAAGGCCTTGAGTTCTATTAGAGCATCAACAATGGAGACATTCATTTTTGAGTATTTAAATGAGTCACACGTGTACACATCACTTATTTATAATTTTTTAACAGTAGTACCTAATAAGAACTCAATCCCTCCAACTCAGCATCTCACACAAATTTCTTAAATGAGACCCACTAATTAACTATCAATAACTTTATATCACTAGATATCAATTTTTTATTATTAAAAAGGTATGGACCCCATATAAGAATGGAGTCTTAAGTGAGACCGCGGATCTTATAAGACTCTGAAAAGATTTCTTCCCAATGAAGGTACCTAATAGGTATCGGGTCTTGAAAGGTTAAGACTCTTCCTTCCATTGGAGATGGTCTTAAGAGCAATATCATACGTTCATTGTAGACTTGCTTGATACTCCCTTCGGTCCTATTTATAAGAAACATATGATTTTTTTAATTCATTGCATAAATGATGTATTTGGTCTATATTTTAAACAAGATACATACATTACTCAATGAATCTAAAAAGTCAAATTTTTCTTATAAATAGGACCGGAGGAAGTATTAACAACAAAAAAAGATCAACTTGAGCTACACCATATCACCATGAAGAAGAACTCAAGTTGCCACAAATTTCAAGATAATACAAAATCATTAAAAAAATCTATTTTTAATAGTTTGCGGTATCAAAATACGGGGTGGACAACCATAAGGTTGTTCATATATCATTTATGTTCTATTAAATTTATAAAATATTATTTACGGCTGATAATTATTGACAACTTATATTGTCCGAATGAAGATTAAATCATTAGCATTATCAATAAACAAAAAGAAATATAAAATGAAAATGATTTAATTAGTTTAATATATGATTTCATGTCTACAACTTAATTAAAATTAAAAAAATTACTAAAGTATTATTATGAATTTAAAAAATGGTTAAATTTCCTTTTGGACGTCAATATGTTTGTCCGGTTCATATTTGTTGCATATATTCAAAAATATTATTTATGAAAAAACAAAACAAAATTTAAAAAATTTCAATTTTTTTCCTTAAAAAAAAAAATTTCAATTTTTTAAAGAATATTCACAAAGAAATCACAATAACGTGTCATTTTTTGTGTATTTTTTCAAAAGAAAGATGTCGCATCCATCCAAAGGTTTGAACCTTGAAAATGCAACTTTTTGTTTAGAATTTTGTGTCCCTGAATGCTTTTATTGAGGAGTTTGTGTCTCAACAGCTGCTATAGACGAAAAATGCAGTTTTTTCTTTTAGCAATTGTAGAGAGCCCCTTTTATCCTCCTATATTTTTTAACAAATCAATTTTGTTTATATGCATCATTTCATATGGACAAAAAAGTGGAAAATCATGGTTTTTCAAATGCACCGTTTCAAAGATCAAAAGGGAAAGGTTGAGGAAGTGGTAGCTCTCACAATTGAATTAACATTTATGATGCCCTTATGTCCTTCACCAAAAAAATAAAATGGAAGCCCATATTGCTGAAGTGTCGATACATATTTCTTTTATTTTGTCTTGTGTATCCAATTAATGAGAAAAAAAATATTTATACAATTGTTTTTGATAATTTTTAAACAACTCATTCTCTCTTATTTTTATTTTGTTCTTATTCTCTTTTCTCATTTTTTTTCTCTCTCTACTAATTTTAATCAATAAGAAAAGAGACGAAGAATGTTTGAACCTTGAAAATGCCACTTTTTGCTTGAGAGTTTGTGTCCTTAAACACTTTTATTTAGGAGTTTGTGTCTCAACCGATGTGGACGAAAATGCAGTTTTTTCTTTTAGCGATTGAAGCAATCCCCTTTTATCCTCCCAAAACTTTTTAACAAATCGATTTTGTTTGAATGCACCATTTCATATGGACAAAAAAAACATGGTTGGTTTTTTCAAATGCACTATTTTAAAGATAAAAAAAACACGATTTTTTTGCCTGTCTAAGAGTGCAAGGAGACGGAATCAGTTTTCTAAGAAGTGTTGAGGGAGAGGTAGCTCTCAAAATTGAATTAACATTTATTATGCCCTTATTTCCTTCACCAACAAAAAAAGGGGAAGCCCATATGGTGAAATTTTGATACATACTCCTCATTAAAAAAGGAGTACCTTATATTTTGTCTCGTGTATCAAACAAATATCACACAATTTTTTTATAATTAAAATCAAGAATCATTGGCCTACATTTATGATTCTTTTGGATACAAGACAAATTGTTTGTTAAGATGCTTGATGATATACAAGACAAAGGGAAACAGTATTGCTTACCCTCTTCAGTTGTTGAGTTTGTGCTATCACACCAAATTGCTTCCCTAATGCGAGGAGGTGCAAATGCTGACCCTTCATGAAATGATGAATGATGACCTAAAGGAACTCCAAGAAGAGATGAAGTTGCCACAACGCCTCCCAATGAACGCATAAGTTCTCCCTGTGTTACAAAGCCAACTGCAGAGATTAATCCCACGAAAATAACTGAGATCCACTTAAAAAGTTGATATCACTCGACAATGAGAGAGTGGCGGGAGGACTCGATAAATATAATTAACTTATGAAGCACAAACACAGACACAAGATACTAATATGTCGATACCGCTAATAATTTGAGAAAATCACATAATTCAGTGTAATTATATATGTCCGGCACTTACACACGCCTAATTTGAGGAGTGTCCGTGCTTCATAAATTAACAAATATCAAGTCAAGCAAGATTACAACAAAAAGAAGACGGAAAATATTAGGGCTTGCCTTAAATTTTGCTCTTTCACGAATAAATGTAAGTGCAGCATCTATCACACGATTTTGAGCTTTCTCTAACAAAGCAGGTGACACATTTGCAGAATTTAGTCTCTGCATGTAATGGAAGCTTCTGCGTGCTATAGTCGACATTATAATATTTCTGTATCAAATTAACAAAGTAAAAAGTTAACATTCTTTATACTATGTATTAAGAGGCAAAATATATTAATGAAGTTCATGTATGTTTTTTTTTTTTGTTGTGAAGAGAGATTTACAAAGGCACAACAAAACCCAGCAACATAACCAACTAACTCAATTGAAGTTAATTTTTTCAAAATTTTATGTAAACTAAAACACAAAATAAAAATGTAGTAAATCATACCAATTTCAATAAGAAAACTGAACAATAGATGTTGGAAACATTAATCTTACCAATTGCTCTGCTTCCACTTTATCAATTGAAAATTTGTGAAATGTGAAACACTATGTTAGACAAAGGTGTGTCGCTTTTTATAATAGGGGGTTGCTTTCATTTCTAACCGGCAGTCTTAAATGAATTTTTTTTCCCCATCCTCAAATTTAAATGACAATGGAGCCCAACAAAATGAGGGTTTCTTTTTAGCCCCCCATATCTCTTTAGACCCCCCAAAATTACGAAACTGGCCTTAATAACACATTCGGTAGCTAACTATCGGACATTCAGTTTTAAAAAATTTCATTTTGTACATCCGGTAGGTAACTACTATATGTTCCTTTTTAAAATTTCAATTTTGTTACTCCGGTAGATAACTACCGAAATACTCATTCTATTTATCAAATTACAGTTTTTTAGCAGTTATCTTCTATTTAGCACTCAACTTGAATATGCTCATAAACCTTGCGATTTTTAGCGTTTTTGTGTGTTTTCGACACAACTAATATAAAAAATAGCGTCAGTCGTCATTCAATTGTGACCTATTTAGCACTCAACTTAAATATGCTCATAAACCTTGCGATTTTTTAGCGTTTTTTTTTTGTGTGTTTTCGACACAAGTAATAGAACAAATAGCGTCAATCTTCATTTAATTGTGATTAACTAGTATGTAAACCTTACTTCTTCCTTTCACATAGTTTTTGCATAAATTTCATGGTTTTTAACATTTAAAGCATCTGGTAGTTATCTATCGGAGCTCTATTTTATTTTATTTTTAAGCTTTATTTACAATTTTTTGGTAGATAGACGAGATGACAAAGCCATCATACACTCACACACACAAAGTGGAGGCACCGAGGTTCGAACCCCGATCATGACGTCCGACCAAACAATTTCGGCATTTTTCGCCAGTTGAGCTACGACTTATGGGACAACTTTAATTACATATTACTTAGTTTAAACAATTTCGACTTATGATTTTTATTTTTAAAAAAATTACACGATTGTAATGCTCTTTTAGATTTATTTATAGTATTGTAATGCTCTTTTTTTTACACTTTTTTACACGATATTTTTTGTTATGTATATATAGATATGGTTGAACATGTTGTTCCAAAGCCAGATCCTGAAGTATATTATGTTGATGTTGCAGAGTATTTTGTTACGGAAGAGGAAAAAAAGTATGAAGATAGAGATGAGATGATCAACTAGACTCGTTGTCAAGTAATAGAGGCTGGATTTACGCTTATAATAGATAAATCATATAGCGATTCTAGACATAGAAAATCAAAGCTTGTTTTAGCTTATGAAAGAAGTAACGAGTATAAAGGAACAAAGAAATCTAAACGAGAAGACACAGGTTCAATAAAATGTTGGTGTTCCTTTAGGTTACGCGGTTATTTTAGTGCAACAAAACTCTGGAGTCTGAATATTGTTTCAAGATTGCATAATCATAAGATGGAGCCAAAGTTAGAAAGTCATATGCTGGCTGGTCGTTTAACTGCAAAAGAGTCAAAGATTGTTGGTGACATGACAAAATATTTGATAAAACTGAAAAATATTTTGTTGGATTTGAAAGGTAGACGGGAAGACAATATGACAATTGCCAAACAAATTGACAATGCAAGTCACAGATACAAACTGAGTATCAGAGGTTCGAGAATAGAGATGCAGATATTTTTTGCACATCTTGAATCTGTGAAAATGTTTAACACATTTTCTATTGTATTGGTGATGGATTCGACTTATAAAACCAATCAATACAAAATGTCGTTGGTTGAGATTGTTGGTTTGACCTAACTGAGATGACATATAATGTTGGGTTTGCTTTTTTAACTAGTAAGAAAGAGGAAAATTTCACTTGGGCTCTACAAGAGTGTGCTAGTCTGTTGAAGTGTAAAAAACAAATTCCGAAGGTAATTGTTACTGACAGGGAGACCGCGCTAATGAATGTTGTTGCCAAGTTTTTTCCAACATCTTCTGCTTTAGTGTGTGAATTTCATATTTTAAAGAATGTGAGAGCTAAATGCATTTTAGATTGCAGAGTCAAAGATTCCAAAGGAAAACATGTGAATTCCTCGGATTTGGTTAACACCATCATGAATGCTTGGGAAGTTATAGTTAATTCTCCATCTGAGGAGCTATATGCAGATGCAGTGCTACAATTCAAAAAGGTTTGTGAACGATTTCAAAAATATCTGAATTGTGTTGAAAGTACAATATTGGAACCTTTGAAGGAAAAAAAATAGTTAAATTGTGGACCGACCATGTTATGCATTTTGGTTGAACAACAACTAACAGGGTTGAATCCGCTCATGTTACATTGAAAGGATATTTGCAGGATAGCAAGTGTGGTTTGATAAAAGGATGGAAAGCAATAAATGTTATGTTAACAGTACAATTCGCTGAGATACAAGCCACTTTTGGAAGAAATTCTATTGTTTTGGAACATAAATTTAAAGGCGATAAAATGTACAAGAGTTTGGAGTATAATGTTTCTAGACCTGCAATGAACTACATTTATGAACAAGCATCTTGGGCAAAAGATTGTGGTTTAGATAGTAAAAAGTGTGGTTGTGTGATACGATGGATGCATGGGTTACCTTTTACTTGTCTAATGTCTAAGAAATTAAATTTAGGAAAGTATATTCGACTTGATTAAATCAACAACCACTGGAAGAAGCTATGTTTTGAAGTTCATGATGTTTTAAAAGAAAGTAATCGACATGTTTCTATTCAAACTGAGTTGAATGCAATTCAGGCATGTTAAAAATTTATAAGAAATTGTATATTTGACTTTATGACATAACATAAGTGTATTATTTTAAATTATTAAGTCTTAATTTTTTTGTGTTTGTTTGTAGGAAAGATTCAATAAAGTTGATTACAATATGAAGTTAAATATCAAGGAGCAAATGTGTGAAATGACATTCCCTGACACGACATCATTGACTCGGCTGGTTCAAAAGTTTAAGACAAAAGGTGCGCAAAAGAGCAAGAGGTCTAATTTGAATGACAATTCTACTACTTTGGAGCTATCATTTTCAAAGCATGTTGACGCACAATTTCCAGATAGCCAAGCTTCGCAGACAAAACCTTCATTACAAAAAAAAAGTGTATGTGTAGTTAATCCCTTTTCGTCCCCGACACCACACAATATATTTCTTATATTGATCAGATGCCTAATTTTATGAAACCTTATATTGAAAAGATTGGTATTCGTGAATGTGGATGGTGACGGTTAATGTGGTTATCAAGTTGTAGCTGAAAGTCTTGGTCTTGGTTCTGACAGTTACGAGCTTGTTCGTCTTGCTCTCATTAAGGAATTAATAGGGAAGAAGAATTATTATTTGGGAATATTTGAGGGTGAAGATTGACTAAAATTTCCGACTGACTCAATGTACACTCCAAAGAAAAAGACCTTAATTGTGTCGGAAGAAAAATGGTTGATAGTACCATATATGGGACTCGCCATTGCAACATTATACAGTAAGGTTGCCATTGTGTTGAAACATGGAAATAACTTTTCTGAAACATGTTTTCCTCTTCGTGGCCGTCCTCCAACAAATCCATCCTCACAGATTATGTGTCTATGATTGATTCCTAACCACTTTGTGCATGTGTTTTTGAGACCCGAATGCCCAATATCTCCAACAACACCGTAGTGGAAAAAATACAAAAGGCCAATGACTCAAGCTTGCGATGATCACTTTGTTGCGAGGCAGTGTTTTTTTAATGAATTAATGCATATTGAAAAAGGCGATTAACCACCCAAAGAAACAAATAAAAACGATCAAATTTTGTGTGATGATGATGAGGAAGATATGCTCAAGACTATCTGACTTTTATTGTATTACTTTGATTATTTGTTTGGATTTTGGTTATTTGTTTTAATAGTTTGTACTCTTGATGCTCAAGATTACTTGAACCTTCATGTTATCCCTCTATGAAACTATTTATTTCTTTACACCATGCTTTCACTAATGTCCAAACACATTGTGACAATAATTTAGATGTTAGGGACTAGGTTCGGTAAAACCCAACACCTTAAACGAGGAATGGTAATGATTGAATACCACTCAGTGGATATAAGGAACAAATTTGATTAAAAGAGAAATTTAGAGAAAGAAGATAATAATAATTGATGATGGTTATTTAATTACTGCCATATGTAAAGGCTTTAAATAGGAAAAATGTCTACAAAATATATCACAATATAAGGCGAGTCATAACAAATTGCCAACTACTACTGCTACTAAGACAAGGAAAAAAGAAATCTTATGCCTCATATCCAACTATTAATGCTAATAATGGTAATTCAAATAACTAGTAGGATAAAACAAAAATTTATTTTAACTGTGACCTTCTGTCACACACACATGTATCTTTGCATCACAGATGGTACAAAAAGTGCACTAATAAGCATGAGCTAAAATTCATTGACAATTCATGGTTCTGAGATAAAAGTAACATCACCATTACTTTGAGATCTTGTTAACACTTTTTTTTGGGATCAATCAGAACTACACTTAATGGTACAAATTTCATTCACAATTCATTCAGTTTGACATGACTCGGTATATCTTTGACATGATGTGGTTAAAGTTTCTATGTATATATGACTGCACATTATTAGTATTAAAATAAACAATGATTACTTGTACTAAATAGTTAACAATGCATTGGAAATGCGGAAGAATTGAATAAGGAATGTTATTCAGGCATTAATTAAAGCATGTGCGCAATTTAGAAACTAACATGAATTAAATGTATTTACATAGATGGATGTGTTTGCTTGGAACTAAGAGAAGCAATGAACCAATTTTTGGGTGAAGTACAGCTAAAGAGATTTCATGCAAGAAGCATGGGCGTTCCTACGAATCCGAAAGCTCGACTTTGTAAGTGGAAAGAGACCCATAATAAAATAAAAACGTTTTTTTTTTAAAAAGAGCAATGTTCTATTTAAATTTTTTAAATGATAAATACAAGGTGCCATATATATGCAGTACATCCAAAGGTGAAAATTATTACCGTATACATGAGGAACCTCAAATCACCCTCCAAAAAAACACTCACCTAACACCAAAGCAAGAGGACCCAATTCTAATAGTCCTAAAACAAGATAACATAAGAGGAAACCTGCACATAACCACCTAAAGCCATGCACCCAGAAAGCTGACAGCACAGTAGCCAATAGCAGCCACAACAACAACAAAAACTAGATGCCCTGTCAGCACCTAAACAACCAAAACATAACACTGAATCCACAAAAAACGACAATTTCAACCGAAAACTCGCAACCCTATTTAAATTGAAAATGAAATCCGTAAACATAATAAATAATCATCATTGTAACTACCACAAAAAATATCCATATTCTAATAAATAATATAAAAATACAAGTTCAGGCGAATACCTTTATCAACCATCTAGGCACTACAACGAGTCTTCCTTCACACCAAAACGAGTCTTCCTACTCACATTTACTAAAGCAAATTGATCAATCAACTCTTCGTATTGTATATTTCCCAACATAGCATTCTCAATTGCTATCATTGCTAAGCCATTAAGTCTTTCTTGTAGCATGGTAGACTGCATGTAAGACTTCAACAACTTCAACTTGAAAAACTTCTTTCTGCGGAGGCAATTGTCACATGAATAGTCAATAAAATTGTACATGCAACAATTGTATTAGGAAAACAACTCATGCCTTTTAAAAATCTTAAAATCTCAATAGGTCCCATTTCTTCGCCAGGCAAGATATCTTTTAGTGACCTTAACTCCACAATTAGTTCTCTCCCATCAATATCAGATTTCTCATTATGTTTAAATGCATGTTCAAAATTACTACAACAAGACTCCAAAGTCACATTATCCGATGATTTTAACTTGTCAGAAGTAAACAAAAAACAAAAACAACTTCATATTGTTGGAATTGTTCAAATCTCTAAGAGATACAACAACTTGATCAACAAGGTAAAGAAAGTAATTAACCCTAAAAGATTCTTCTTCAGATTGCTCAACTGGCGGGGTATTCGAATCCCCATCAAACTGCCTTTTTCTTCGAATTATGCGTCTTTGAGGAAATACTAGGTCAATGTTCAATTCAATAGCAACTTCTGTAGCATCATCCAATGCCTTCTTAAAACCAGTTTTTCTATATTCCTTAAAAAAAAAAAAGAAATCAACTCTTTTATTTTTGCCATAACAACATCAATAATCATATCATCTGCCTATAAGAGCTTTCCTAACCAAATTAGTTGCAGATAATATGTCAAACCATATCATTATAGATACTATAAACTCAAAATCACCAAGTTTATGTGTTGCTAAAGATTTAGCTTCACTTCTTATTTTAGAATCAAAATCCTTTTTTGACACTTCAAGTAAAGCTTCAATAAAATTTGACGTTGCTTGATTTTTTCAAAGATTGAGTTTTTAATTCTAGAAGCAAGCAAAAGTATTAACTCATTTTGGATTTTTGGCCCACGATAGTGAACATGAAGATTATCATCAATAATACGTCTAACATGTTCTTGGACACATGGATCAAATTCATTTAACATTTCACTTAAGCCCAAAAAGTTCCCATTGCTGTCTTCATTCATGTCGCGTCATTTTTTGGAGATCAAGGCTATTTGATTAGCGTTTGACTCACTATTTTATTTCACGACTGAACATTGAATTTTTTAAGAAAAGGGGAAAAAAGTTCGAACTACCCCTTTAAAGAGATTTAGGGTTCGGGGGTTAGTTACATAAAGGGAAGATATTAGCACCCTTTATGTCCGTAGTACTCTACGGGAACCTCTTGATTTTATTTAATTAATGTGCTATAACTTGTTTGTTTTGAAAAAAAGGAATTAAAGTGGTGAAGGAAAAAAAGACCTATTTATCTACATTTTTTTATTGATTTGGAAGGACGAGTGTCCTTTGCCTACATACCCGTGAGGGATCAAAACCTCGTAGTTCGGGGTAAAAATTGACGTTTGATTTGTTGTGTGTTTTTTATTAGTTTTGAAAAAGGTTTTAAAATGAAAAGCCAAGTGGCAAATGAGAATTGGTTTGTGTTTTTTAATATGGAAGAAAATTACTTGAAGTGAAATTAAATTGATTAATGTTTGATTAAGAAAATAAACTAAAAAAAGTAACGGATCACTTGATCTTGAATCAAGGTTTATTAAGAAAATGTTTTTTTGTGATTTTTGTGGTTATTTGCATATTTTTTGTTTTTTTTGAATAATAAGACTAAAATTAAACTATCAGAGCGAGAAAATAAAAATGTGGGTACTTTGTGGCGACGTTGGATCACCACAAAGTCCATTAACCTAAGCTAGAAGCAAGATAAGAGGCATACACACACGCACACACACATGCACCTAAAACTATTACATAAAAGCCTATGATACATGCTATGGTCTGCGATAAAATAAATTACATAAAGGCCTATCTTTACATTCTAAATTACGTGCAAAAAACGTAAATAAATAAATAAATTACATTAAAGCCTAAATACAGTTACTAAATGACTAAAATAAAGAAATAAATATACAATGAATAATAAAAGCAGAATGATAAACCTAAACGGATGAAAATGCATGAGAATAATAAAAGAAATGCAATGCTAACGAAAAAACGCGGAAGAGGAATAAAATCACAGCAGAGGGGGGTGCAACAGTAATCAGGGGTGTGTGCAGAGAAGCAGCCGAAAAAGGCAGTTGGGCCTTGCTGGATTTGCAGGAAACGGGTTGGGCTTAGACCGATTCGGTTTGTTGAGTACTAGGTCGGGTTAGGATCAGCCTAAATGAATCTAGGTCGTTGATTTAATCGAACGACCCTGGTCTGATCATAGGGGAAAGCACAAAAGGCCATCTGATTGAATCAAGGGGTTCAAGACGCGAGGGTGCGTGGTAGGACCATGCACCCACATGCACCGGATTAACAGAGCCTATATAAAGGTTGTAAGAGAGAAATCTCTCATTTTGCAAGTTACTTTCTCTCTCTTCACTTCCCTCTCCCCTCAAACTCTCTGTTCTCTCTCCTCTCCTCTGTGTCTTCTTCTCCGACGAGAAGTGGTGGCGGCGCGGTGGTCGGCCGTCTTAGACGGCGGCGGCGCCACCGGAGTTGTAAAGACAACTCCTTTTTTTAATTTTCCGGCTCTTTCTACTCTACTCCTCCTTCTGATTCTATTTCTTTCCTCAAAAATCTTAAAAGACGGAAGCTTGGTCCTAGATCTGGAATTTAAACGAAAAGAAAACTACCTCTTTGATGTTTTGTTTCGGATTCGGTGAGAATGAGGCCTTCGGTTCGTAGTTGTTGACGCTGGTTTCGTGTCCGTCTTTGAGGGAGCGATTCCGGTATTGTTGAGGCTGTCTCGTGTTGCCGTCGGTTTGCTTTGGTTTATGCCGCTGTCCGTTTGAGTGGGGTTTTGTTGAGTTGTCGTTGTACAGTGTTGATGATGATGAGGTTAATGATATGGCTGTTTGTGATGCGTTTGTGAAAATTGTTGGGAGATTAGTGTGAGTTTATGCGATTATGGCTATGAATTGTTCTCTGGTTTCTGGTTGTTTTGCAGGTTTTTGTTGTGCAATTTTCGGTCCCCCGCTCTCTGTTTTCTTTGCAGGTATTTATAGGGTAAAGGTCAGCACTAGGGTTTGTTGTGAACGTAGAGAATCCGGTGGCTTGGGGAGGAGAATACGTACTTGTTGTTGTTGTTTGCTGCAAATGAGGGTCAGGATGAAATGGAGCGTGACAGCCTGTGTCTTGGATTGGGACTATGTTTTTCTTGATTTGAATAAAAAGAAATAAAACAAAGAAATGAAGAAAGGATAACTATTCACACTTATTTAAAAAAGTAATTAATTAATTAAAAAGAAATGAATGACTAATAAAAATTAAAATTAATTAAACAAAAATGAAAGATGAAAATAAAGACTAAAAAATAAAAATAGAGAGAAAAGGGCCCGACTCGGAATCAAACATGAGGTATTTTAAAATACCTCTCTGCCGAGTTTTTCACTGAAACGTCAGAGATCAATTAGGTCAAGTTGCGTATGAATGTAGGGTCCAACGACACGTGTCAGTGACATCTTAGGTCAAAAATTGGGGTATGACAATTCAGTTCCGTGAATCAACCAAATTTCTATCAATCTCTATTTTAGCAATTTCAACATTCAACAAAATCAGCCAATTTCATGAAAGGAAGTAAAAGAAATTAATGAAAGAGAGGTTATTTACCCAACAATGTCAGTGTTGTTTAGGAAAGGGGAAAACGATGGTCGATGGTGCCTAGTGGTCGGAAATCGAATCGCACGTATGAAGGAAGAAGAAGGAAAGTTTGATAGTGAACGAGTGGTATCAAAGAGAAAGAGAATAATGATGTTTTTTTTAGTGGGGGTTAGTATTACTACTACTAAGCTATAATTTTTTTTAGGCCCATACCTTGGGGAGGCCAAGCTCGATTGACTTGTTTGCATCCCCCAAGGGTCGGGCCTAGCAAGATGAAAAGTGTACTTCATGCAACGATCCTCATATTACTTATCATTTTATGCACATACAACTTCCACTTGCATTACATAAAACAAGGTTATGTGTCCTCTCGTTGAATAGAAGCAATCTGTCATGCATGGACCTCATGATGGGTTGAGCTTGGATCATTGGGCTTGGATCATTATTTGAGCCTATATCATTATTTATCAATTTCTCATTCAACTCTTTCACTTTTTCAATGCATTGGTAACTACTCATCTCAATCAATGATCAATCATTGTTCTCTTTAGTCTCAATAATGTGCCTCCGTCTGTATAATACTTTAATTACATTTACTTTGCGGTCACTTCTAATGGTTGTGCATGCTTTAATGAATGCTCAAGTAGCATTCCTCATTTCTTCCAATTTCCAATTACTTGTATCACACAAACAGATATTAGTTATTCGTTAAAAAGCTAAAGATAAATATTTCAATTTACAACTTCTAATAAAACTTATCTTTTTTTGTCCAAAAAAAGATTACTTTTTAAAATTTATTAAACAATACACTAAATCACTCATTAGCATTTGATATTTTTATTAGTTTCATTAATGCATTTGTTTATAAATTCAAAAATAATTTTTAAAAAATAACAATCTTTAAAAACTAAAATATAACACAATTTTTAGCGTTCTCTCCCTCCACACTCCTTCTTAATATATATATATATATATCGTTAGTTATTATCAAGATAAGTGGGCTTACATCTAACTTTACTTGAATTACTCTTCTAAAAACAACCTCCCAACTAAACCTTAATACCAAACTAAAATTTCTAATATTATACTCTCAAGTAGATGATTACTATTTGTTTGTGAAATGAGGTCAAGAGAAGTAGTGATTTATCATTAGTTGTGTTGAATAGAGAGGGGTTGATCAGTTTAACTGGTCTGAGATAAGGACTAAAGAATATAGACTTCTCCAGTTAAACTCGGGCAAAAGAGTAAAGACAAACACTAACCAATGCATCGAAAAATTGGATGAGTTGAATGAGGTATGTTACTTTAACATTAATTAATACATGAGCATGTTTTGGAAATGACCACAAAGTAAATGCCATTAAAGTTTCTATATAGATGACTGCACATTATTGGTATTAAGGGAAACAATGTGTACTTAGTTGTGCTAAGTAGTTGTCAATGCATTGGAAATGTGGAAGAATTGAATAACGAATGTTATTCGAGCATTAATTAAATCACTTTGGAAATGACCATGAAATTGAATAACGAATGTTATTCAAGCATTAATTAAATCACTTTGGAAATGACCATGAATTAAATGCATTTACATGATAATATAGATGAAGATGAATGTGCTTGCTTGGAACTAAAAGTAGCAATTAACGATCGTAAATGCAATTAAAGTTTTATACAAATGGATGTCCATTATTTAGACCAGAGAGAACAATGATAGATACTTAATTGTGATGAGTAGTTACAAATGCATTGAAAAAGTGGAAGAATTGAATGGGATGACACATAACTTTGTTGCATGTGATGCAAGTGGAAGTTGCATATGCTTGAAAATGTAAAATGACAAGTAATATAAGGATTATTGCATGAAATGTGATTGTCTTATTGCATGTAATATCTTTAGTTGTTATTCACCCATTAATACTATTACATAAAATAATTAAATACTAGTTTGGTATTGAGGGTTATATTAAATAGTTCATGTTCGTTTGTAACATCCCAAATACTATTACATAAACCTATTTGATTAATTAAGTATAATAAGAAAGAGATATTGTCTGACAAAAAAAAAAAGAGATATTGATCATTAATTGTAAGAATAATATTATAAATTTTAGTTTGGTATTGAGGTTTACTAGGGAGGTGTCTTTAGTAACATGATTCAAGTAGCATTGAATGTAAGACCATTTATGGTTACTCTTGGTGATAATTAACAATATATATAAGGGTAAATTACGTTGATAATTAACACATACATCCCCTCTAGTTTTATAATAGACACTAACCTTCCTTAAAGTCTGTATAATAGATGCAACATCCCTTTAGATTTAACACTGTTTATGATTATGTTAAAACTAAAGACTTTTTCTTTTCATCTTCAGTTTTCCATGGTTGAAGACGATTTCCCCTTCTCATATCTCTCTATGTACCTCCCTCATTCCACTTTTCATTTTCACTTCATCTACTTATTAATTTTTCTCCTCCGTCATCATCGAATTTAAACCTCGGTGCTGACATGATTGCTATCAAGATGAAGCACATGGTAGTACGAGACACAACCTGAGTGACTCTTGGGTTCATTCTTAGAAAAAAAAACTCATTCTTAGGTACACTTCTTCATACGATTCATTGAGGAAAAATGATTTAATTATTAAAAATTTCAATGTCTATATTGAAGTCTTGTTCGTTGTTATTTTTTGTATTAAACAATGACATTCACCGAATAACAATTCTCATGACCGCGATAAAGATGGTATTCCTTGTGCAAATGTCAAAAAAAAGCTAATGTGCGTGTGATCATACATACACATAATCACAACAACTCTGTTTCTTATTAGCAAAAATACACTTAGTTTCTTCTTTATGTAAATAGAGTGTTAACACCGTTAAACACAAGGGAGGTCAATGTTAGTTTTAAAAATAGAGGGGGTGTAGGATTCATTTCAACATACCTCAACGGAGGTCAATGTAATTTTCCCTATATTATAAAGAAGGAGTGTGAAGAGGTGAGGTCATAAGATTAAATTAAGAAGAAAAAAAAAGGAAGAAAGGGAGAGAGAGAGAGAGGGAACCGTAGAAGAGAAACTTCACCTAGTCCCACTAGTGGAAGACTCCACCTCAAGTTGAACTTTCTCTACCTCAATTTTCAAATGCGTACATCCATTGTGAATTTCACCATGTAATCTCCCCTCTAAGGTTGGTCATGAGTATTATTACCTCCGTCTCTCCATATTGACCTTGAGTATTATTTGCACCGCCTCTTCAGGCTGATGTTTAGTGTTTAACGTCTCTTCAGACGACCAACCCTCTACATGAGGGTCAACTTGCAAGTCTCGTTGTTTCAAAGGTGAGAAACTTCACATTCTTCATTCCCACATTCAAGATACCACCATCCTCATAATAGTCTAAGGCAATTGCAACTTGCATGAAGTTAACATTGTCCCCCGACTCAAGATAATCCCTCTTGAAGTGATAGGTCTTATGAAGTTTGAATCACCTATACTTTGACTTGTCACCGACCATTGAGTTTCCCGATATTCATATGCTTCCACTTCTTGAGACACTCAAGCCTTCACCAATATCATGATTTCTCGAGTACTTAGACTTGGTTAACTCATTGGTTCTCAACACCGATTTGACTTCCTCCAAGGTAACAATGTGTTTTTACTATAAAACATGGTATTCTTGAAGGATCAAAAGATCTAGGTAAAGCACACAACAAGAGTATAGTCTTGTCTTCATCCTTAATGTTTACCTCAATGTTTTCCAAATCATCAATGATTTTGTTTAACTTAGTCAGCTGGTTCGTGATGGTTTTGGACTCCGTGATCCTTAAGAAATATAGTTGTTGTCTCAAGAATTGCCTATGAGCCAATGACTTATCATATACACTGATTCTAATCTAGACCTCATCGATGTCGCGTTTGTCTCCTTCACAACATCTCTCAAAACTTTATTCGCGAGGCACAAGTTATCCTCATTGTTCACCTCAATATTTTTCAAATCATCGAGGATTTTGTTTAACTCCGTGAACTGCTTTGTGATGATTATGGACTTCACCATCAATAAAGTTGTTGTTTCAAGAATTGTCTACACCCTCTGATCACTATATAAGCAAAAATCCACTTTTCAGATTCATCAAATAACTAATGTATTTGGTTTATATAAACCAGATATATATAACAGTTATTCAATGAATCTGAAAATGAAAGTTTTGCTTATAATAATGATCAGAGGATGTATGAGCCAATGACTTGGTCATATAAAACGATTTCAATTCTTATTGCAATGGTTTCGTTCACATTTTAATGAAATTTAACATTTTTCAATTACTGCATCAAAAGAAATCATGTCATGTTCTACCAAAAAATAAAAAATAAAATTATGTCATGTATACCTATATATGGTATTTAAAAAAAAAATGTATACCTATACCTATATATGTAAAAGTACACAAGGCTTCCCTAAAAAACAAGTACACAAGGCAATTTATTTGAGCATCGTAAATTTATTTCTATAAGCATTTAATTAGAAAGATTTATTTTGAAAGGATTTAATTAGAAAGATTTGTTCATGGTATATTTATTTATGTGGGAGCAAATTTATTTCTAATAGCATTTAAATAGAAAGATTTATTTTGAAAGGATTTAATTAGAAAGATTTGTTAATGGTATTTTATTTATGTGGGAGTAAATTTATTTCTAATAGCATTTAAATACATAGATTTATTTTGAAAGGATTTAATTAGAAAGATTTGTTCATGGTATATTTATTTATGTGGGAAAACAAAAGAAAGGAATGGAAAACTCGTGTATCATAATTTTAGAAAAGGAAAGGAAAAATCATGTATTATAATAGAACGAAATATGCGCATATTCTTATTTTCTTATGGTATATTTATGTTTTTTTTTTTGTTTTGAAGAAGCTAAAATGATATATATTCACACCAAACACAACGCCTCTTTAGCACAAGGCGTGCCAAAGAAACGCAAAACGGAACAAGTATCTGTTACAAGGCAGCGGAACAAAAAACAAAAGCAGGCATTAGTCGATACACAAACATAACAACGGGTTCGACCGCCACTGCTGACAACCATACACGAAAGGGGCATTATTAACACGCAGCCACCAATAAAAATGGAACTTAACCTTTTCCACTAGCTCCTCAATAGGAGTAATAACATTGTCAAAGATTCTATTGTTACGCCCTTTCCAAATAATCCAAACACATAAGAGCCAAATGAGCTGAAGAAAAGAGCGCCTAGTCTTCATGCCACCTAAATAATTTGTAAAGTGAATAAAATGAGCACCAATATTATGGTATATTTATGTTGGAAAAAGATTCAAGTGTAACGTTATAAAACTAAAATAAAAACGTGTATTCTCTCAACAAAAAAACTAAAAAAAAGTGTATTATTTTAAATTAGAACCAGTGCCTATTTTCTTTCACTTTTTTGGTTGACAGAAGTGTAACCGAAGAGCCCTAAATAGAAGAACCTAATTACAAAAAATATATTAGTTCAATGAATAATTACAAATTATTTTAGTTTATGAACTTATTTAAAAAAAATCTGAAATATTTGAAGGATCTACAAAATAAACCATATTTTAAATATCAATTTTTTTAGAGACCCTGCGCCCTTTTTTCTTTCTTTAAAAGACATATTTTCTTCTTCGATATCGTAGGCACCTGCGCCCTGATTGAGGTCATAATAATTTTGTTTTCCGAAAAGAGGACATACTAATTCTGAATCAATTACAAACAATATTCCAAGTATAGAATCAATTCCATTGCCACATTTAATTACAACGACTTGGATCCCTAAAAAAAACAAATTACACCGACTAGGTGAAAGGACATTAAAAAATAATTGTGGAATCATTCATGTATGCAATTACCGGTAAAAATCACCCGTCAATTCTAAGTAGTAACAATTTTCTATAAATTTGAGGATGAGTTAAACATGAATTCAGAACCATATATAATTTGTTTGGGAAATGTTAACCAGTGCCCCGAACACTAGTGTGTACTTTATTTTTTGAAACTTGAAAAAATATTTCTTTTAATATTGACTTTGTTTTTTTTTTTCCTTCTACTTTTAGAAGCTTAACTAGGCCTTAGGGGCACGGTTAACATGACCCAATTTCTTTAAATCTCCATCAAAGACATCAAAATATTGATGTCTCAATTTAATAAACCGTGTTGATGTCTCAATTTAATATTGTCAATGTTTAAGGAGCTCATTATGTATCAACCCTTTTACAAATTCAATACAAACTATAAAACTTTTACAAAATCATGGTTTAAATCAAATCAAAATCGATAAAAAAAAATTAGGGTTTCAACTCTCATAACTTTTAGTATTCCTCTTATAATATTCAAATCAAATAAAAATCGATAAGAAAGCAAAAATAATTAGGGTTTCAATTCTAATAACTTTTTATTCCTCTTATAATATTAATGTCGAAACTGACTAATATATCGTAACATTATTGATGAAACACAAGAAAGAAACTAGTAGTCTACTACTCTACTATTGTAAGAAGGAAACTAGTATTCTAATGGTTTAATAACATATTTGAGATAATAAGAATAATCTCAGCAACATTGTTGACAACTTCAGCTTGTTTTGGCAGCGAAGAGGTATCTGGATAAGGAAGTCCATCCCCGGTACGGCAGTTATAAACATCGCTCATGATACCACTGATATGCACATTCACACCATCGTAATCAGAACGGTTCAAGAGGTCTTTTGCTTCCTCAATCTCACCAAGAGCTCCTTCATCCTCTGCATAATTAGTCAAACAACTCTTATAATAGTTTTTTTTCTTGAGATCATTGCCACTTTGTGCAATTAGTTTCGTGATCAAAGAGATTGTTTCGGACACATCCATACGAAGAACACCAAGGGTGTACTTTAACAGACTATTGAGATCTCCACCTACACCACCGGGCTTTGTTTTCAGAAAATTCAAGCAAAAAGAAGGATCTTTGGCTTTCTTGCAAATGGCTTGTGGATCTGCAACATTAGCTGCATAGGAGGATGCAACACAAG
>Ga0315914_1000770_pt1 | contig 43579 bp, 20 predicted proteins | sample MpolenodulesMG_FD_203920 | JGI IMG/M metagenome (GOLD analysis project Ga0315914, IMG submission 203920) | Medicago polymorpha root nodule microbial communities from Los Angeles, California, United States - elongated nodules | ecosystem: Host-associated > Plants > Roots > Nodule | place: USA... | reverse complement strand
GAATTTGTGATTCGTGAAAATTGTTTTGGTTGGTGTGAGTTTATGCGATTATGGCTGTGAATTGTTCTCTGGTCCCTGGTTGTTTTGCAGGTACAGGTTTGCGATTTTCGGTCCCCCCTTTCTCTCTATTTCTGCAGGTATTTATAATACCAGGGTTTGGCCTTAGGGTTTGTTGAGAACAGGCACAAAATCTGTGCTTCTGGATTGGGATGAAAGTAAAACGGGTATGCTGTTCCTGGACTGATGTAGATGAGGCTGTGCACTGGATTGGGATGGCCTCAGGCGCGTGACAGACTGTGTCGTGAATGAGGACGAAAATTTTGGACCGGGATATGGACAAAGTAAAAATAAAAGAAAATGAAGACCAAAACTAAAAAACAAAATAAAATGGTGAAATATTTACAAGCTTAATTAAAAAGAGAAAGTAAAGATTTTTATAAACCAGATTTAATTAAAAAAATTTAAAATAAAAGATGGAATTAAAATAGCAGAAAAAAAATAAAGATAGAAGAGGGCCCGACTCAGAACATGAGGTATTTTAAAATACCTCTCTGCCGAATTTTCCACTGAAAATCAGAGATCGATTCGGGTCAGATGACATACGAACGTAGGGTCCAACGACACGTGTCAGTGACATCTCGGGTCAAAAATTGGGGTATGACACATTCGTTTTAATATTTAAATTTATTCATATCTATTTGTTAAATGTGTTATTTGTTTTGAAATATAGGGTATTTTTGGAAAGAAAAATTGAACCCAAAAGTGTTGAAAGGTGTAGTTTTCTTTATATATATTACTAGCGGAAAGACGGGCACTATCGTGTCCATCTGTCCGCTCTTTCTACTGCGCTAACGCATGTGATTATTTTATTATGTTTGTTTGTATAATTTTGATTAAAAAATTTAAATTTTTAAATATTATGGAAATTATTGATAAATTGATTTATAAACAAAATATTGTCAAGGCATATAACAAAATTAATTTTGAACTCAACATATTTTAGTTTGCCTGCATATAAAATTAAGGTAAAATAATGATAATTTATTGTTTATTATAATAGTAATTAGTAACATTATAACATAAATGTGTGTGTTGTGTAAAAGAAACATCATAAATAAATGTATAAATGACATGTTATGTAAAAGAAACATTGTTATGATTACGATAAAAGAATATCTTTAAAAACTACATTTTTTACAAAGTCTCCATCTTCTCCTTTTATTTTTCCTTCTTTAATGAGAATTTTTTTTGAATTTTGAGAAACTCCTCTTGATAAAGCTACATATAATTGACAATGGCTGAAAAACATGCCTTGGAAGATAGATTCCGACATTGGGAATGGTCTTCCCTTGTGACTTATTTATGGTAAAAGCAAAACTTAGTCTAACTGGAAACTGTTTTCTTTTAAGCACAAAAGGAAGTCATGAACTCGCATTTCTTTTCAATTTAGTTTTGGGCAAGAATGCTCCTTTTCCACCATTGCTTCCTGTTAGGATTTGCACATCCAACACATTCTTAAATAAACCACGACATAACAATCGTGTTCCATTACACAAGTCATATCTAGGGTCTATGTTTCGCAACAACATCAAAGGAACACCTTTTTTTACCTTTAAAATATGTGGTGGGATACTTCCTTGAGCAGTTGAGTTTAGGCATTCTTGTTTATATAAGTTATGTGTATTCCCTTCAACCTCGTTAAATGACAACAAATTATGTTATTCTCCTGGAAACTAATTGATAATTATGTCATTCAATTTTTGAACATCACCATTTGTAGGTGCAATTATTGCTCTTTCAACCATATATGAATTATGATATTACTCCTCGCCTATGAATCACATACACTACTCATATTAGATGCGTTTGAACACGTGTTGCATCCGCATCCACAAATATAATTACCCTAAATTATGTGATTTTCTAAAATTATCAACGTTATTGACGTGTCAGTATCCGTGTTGTATCTAGTGTCGGTGTTCGTATTCATACTTCTTAGTGGTCCTCTCTTTTTATGGCCTCTCAGATAATGGTTTGAATGTAACCAAAAACAGAAGATGGTGGTTTGAAGTTTTCTAGTGTTTCTATTTTTAGTTGTTGGTAACATGAGTGTGATTATCGTTTAACAATTTTGAATTGTTTAAATGGTTTTAACACTTTGATTTCACTATATTTTGTTCGATATTGGATAGGGGTCATGGGAGCAGTTTATCAATTGTATACATGCAGAATGTTTGGAATCGCAAAGAAAAAAGCAATGCTTTTATTCCTTTAAACGGCAGTGGAAAGAGCTTAACGGTAGGGGATGTTATTGCTTATTTTCCCTTTATTTAATAATTAAAAAAAACCACGGTTATCTTTATTTAAAAAAAAAAGTCATTCTATCATAGTTTATATAAGAAATTATAAACCAACAAAGTCAAATAATTCTTAAAATTAATCGTAAACAATTTGAATCATAATCGCTTATAAACCAGCCAAGTCAAAAATATAATCCATAAAATTAATCGACTTTGATTAGTTGTAACATGAAAGAAAAAGAAAAAATTAAACAGGTTAATTCTGAATTCTGACGCAGAGGGTTGACAGAGGTTTGAGAAAAACTAAACAATGCGGAAACGAACTATTAACTGTGAGAACCCTACTCATTAATATTTAATATAGTGCTAACAAAACTTTTTCTAAAATATTTTGAATCCTAATATTTTTTTTAGAGGATTTAATGTCCAATATTTAACATTATTTTTTTCTCACGTTTGCCACTAACCTTTTTTTTAGAGGATTTAAAGTCAAATATTTAACATTATTTTTTGGTCACGTTTGTTACTAATTTTTTTTAGAGAACTTAAAGTCCAATCTTTAACAATATTTTTTGCTCATGTTTTTTTTTTGCTCATGTTTGTTACTAATATATTTTTTGGAGGATTTAAAGTCCAATCTTTAACATTATTTTTTCTCACGTTTGTTACTAATCTTTTTTTAGATGATTTAAAGTCCAATCTTTGCCATTATTTTTTGCTCACTTTTGTTACAGTTGATCAAAGGCTAAGGAAAAGTAACTTATATTAATAAAATAATATGGAAATATTGTTTTTTGTGGAAGGGATATGAAAATACTTGGCAATCTTTGTCGGTTGTATTGAGGGGAACAACACAGATATACAACATAAAATCGGTTGATAAAAAAGTAACACGAGTTTTTGTTTTGTGTTAGTTTTTTGTGAGTTTGATTTGTGGTTAACAGAGGTAAAAGAGGATAACAGGGAGGATTAGTGGCATGGATTAATAATCCACGTGTTATTTTATAATTGGCTAACAATAAGAACAATTATAAGGAATTGTGTGTATGTTTTCTTCTTAAATTAAATTTATTCTTTTATCTATTTGTTGCATGTGTTATTTATATTTAAAATTAAAATTAAAAATTAAGGGTATTTTTGGAAAGAAAAGTTCAACCCAAAAGTATGCTGAAAGTGGTAATTTTCTTTATATATAGTATAGATAATTTTCTTTTTTTGAAAGATTATATATATCATAGATATAGATTTTTAGGAATGCTTTAAATACTAACCAAACACATTTTCTCATTAAACCTGGGAATAAAATTCTCATCCTTATTGCGTTTTCTTCCCGTTTTCGATCGTTCTTTCGTCCGAAAACTCCTAGAAACTTGAAATGAATTTCCTTCACTTTTTATTGTATTTAACAACTTTCGAAGAACCCTTGATCTTCGATTCTTCATCCTTGATCCTTCACATGTTGTCTTAATTTGATGATTTACTAGATTCCTCACTACAAAACATCCAAAACACATATGTAGTTACATGATATAGGATAAAACTGAATTACAACGACTCGAGTGAAAATAATACAATATTTTCCTAAAACCATTAACAACTCCTCCAAAAGTTTAATGGCATAATTGAGAATTTAAGTGAAAACGAAGGGTATTTTTGTTACTTTCATCCTCTCTTTTCTCTCAAAAAAAAGTAAACAGTTCAATTGTGTTTGATATTATTAGTCGGGTTTCAACTTTCACAGACAGAGTTTCTCTCTTTGTCGCAAACTCACAGACGCGATGTCAGTGCTGATGGTGACGAGTTTAGGCGACATGGTTATCGATCTACACACCCAAAAATGTTCCTTAACCTGCAAAAACTTCTTGAAGCTTTGCAAGTCAGTTTCTAACTCTTTCTTTCTTTCTTCACATCATTAACTTAACATTATTTATTGTTTTTATTTTATTGTTAGGATTAAGTATTACAATGGGTGTATATTTCACACTGTTCAAAAGGATTTTACTGCTCAGACTGGTGATCCTACTGGAACTGCCACTGCTGGTCATTCTATCTACAAGTAACATTCCCTTTTACTCTTTTCATATTTGTTTTTGTTTTTTATTTTTTGTTATTGTTAAAATGTTGCTTCGGACGTGTGGTAAAACTAGATGAGACAAGTTTAAAAATGACACTTGCAGTAGAAATTAGGTTTAGATGGTTTGGGAATGTAGAGAGAAGACGGGTAGATTCTATAGTAAGGAAAGTAGATCAGATGGAGAGTCATACCTAAAAAACTATAAGAGAAACTATTAAGAAATATCTAGAGATTACTGAATTGGCTCGAAATATGGTTTATGATAGAACATTATGACGTAATTTGATTCATGTAGCCGACCCCACTTAGTGGGATAAGTCTTGATTGTTGTATTTGTTAAAATGTGTGTTTGTTTATTGTTCTTACTGATTCGCTACTATCAGCTAGCACTTCCAAATGCTGAGTGTTAGGTAGTAAGACTTTTTTTTAGGTGAATTGGGTCATGGGGGGGGAGTCACCAGGGTCAGAAAAAGTCTCGGGATTTTGGGGGATTTGAGGTGAATCCTTACCGGAGTAGTAGTAATAAGTCTTGGATCACTCGGGTTTATTTATGCGATAGAGGATTAGATTCTAGGACCTATTCTAACATTGACTGTAAATAAAAAAGGCGATTATATTATATGGGATAGTTTTGGATTTGAGGGGAGTGAATGGGAGGAGGGAGAGACAAGACATTGTCAAATATTGTCTTGAAAGGGGAAATTCTCTGTACTATTTATCCACTGTTTAGGTTTGTGTCTCATTGATACGAGGTTTCTCAATGAATGGATCTCAGTTAGTAAGAAAAATCTTGTTTTTTTTTCTTTATGGATTTAACCAATCTATTAGGATTTAGGACTCGTGTAAATAGCCAGCTCTCTGCACTGGAGACTTGGTATTTGTTATCTCCTCTATATGTATATGATATACTGTAAATTACTAAACTCACATTACATAATTCTGAGATTTTCCTTTTTCTTGCTACAAGTTTCTTGGATCGTTGTTTTACATTGTATAGGGTGCATCAGATAAGAGTGTGAGAGCATGAGAAGTAATGTTGATTGGAAAATTTCTGACTTGATGTTGTCATTTTGTGCAACGACCTTTTGATTGTTCAGGTTTCTTTATGGGGATCAAGCTCGATTTTTCAATGATGAGATTCATATTGATCTAAAGCATTCAAAGACTGGAACTGTTGCCATGGCTAGTGCAGGAGAGAATTTGAATGCTTCACAGGTATGGCATTGATTTTGGTGGCAGCTTGATGATTGCTTTACTGTTACTTGATCGGCATGTGTTCTTCCCTGACAACCTTGTATAAAACATGAGTAGTTAATGCATCGAATAAACTATTTGTTCACTTACTATTCTTTTTCTTTTTTGTCTCTTTTTTCAGTTCTATATAACTCTGCGTGATGACCTTGATTACCTTGACGGAAAGCACACAGTAAGCATTCTAGGCGTCCTTTCCTTGCTTTGATTGTTTCGCAGGGTACATGAGCATCATTGAATCAAATACACTGAATTATTTACTTATTCAGGATTTGGATAGATATCTTTTGTAAATTTCACTTCTGCTGCAAACAGTTTAAATATTTATGTTATTATGACTGGGGGAATAAGTATGTTTTACAAAGTTAACAAGCTTATAGTTTAGTCAAGGACAAGACAGTCACAATAATATATACAATTCTAAATGTAAAATCAGTTCAAAAGATAGACTGCTAACAGAAATCACTCATCCATGTTGGAGGTTGTCTCTCGTGATTGACACGAATGGTCTAGTTCACAGCCTTCATTGAAAATGTACTTGTCCGATAACATGGAACAAACCATCTTCATCATGGTTCTTTTTTTCCTTTTGGTCACACCAATCTGTTGCAGAATAGAAATAGTAGTCAACTGCCTCTTGATCCCACTTTGTTTGCAGAAGTCATTTAAATCATATGGATTTGAATTGAGATCAGAAACACTCAACATACATCCCTATTTCTATCTTCACCAGACCTCATCTGGTTAATTTCAAATTATCTGTGAAGAGCTTGAAGATGAGACCTATCTGTTATTTCTTTTGCAGCACCCTATGTCAGAATTGTGTCGAGGACTGTCATAGTTTTTACCTAGTTCTTCACTCTGGGTCATTCAAGCAATGTATTACCCAATTCTATTTGACATTAAATACTAATTTCATTATTTTAATGTCATTTGACTTTTAAATTTATAGAATGAGAGAAAGTGAATTATGGAACTGAAACTGTATTTTCTGATTGGTAGCTTCAGAGCATGAAACCCATCTTACGGTGCACTTAAGCTTGTTAAACAAGTCCTAACAACTCTACAGTTATGCAACTGATTTCTACAATAGAGAGCACATGTGCATTTACATTTTATATAATTAAAGCATAAAATAGAAGCTTGACTGTCGAAGTTATTTGTTTGGTTTCTAAGGTATGCCATCTCTGCAGGTTTTTGGTGAGGTCGCTGAAGGATTTGAGACTTTGACTAGAATTAATGAGGCTTATGCCGATGGAAAGGGAAGACCATTTAAAAATATCCGGTAGGTACCCATTTTTAACTACTAAGAAATATGGATTGAAAGAGGCATGTTAGTTTTTGTCTTTTTGAGAAGAATGTATTATATTCATCTTGCATTACTTGAACAGAATCAAGCACACTTACATCCTGGAAGATCCTTTTGATGATCCTCGTCAGCTATCTGAGTTCATTCCTGAAGCTTCGCCAGAAGGAAAACCTAAAGACGAGGTAAGGAAGGGTTGATTGCAGAATTGAATTTTATAGCTTGTAACCAAGCAACATTTAGCATAGCATAGATTATATTTATCAGCGATCCTTTCTATTATGAGAGCATTAATTGTGAGAACTGAGAATGACTCCAACTGAAAAAAAACCATTTACCTCATTTTTCTTAAATTGATTACATGAGCAAATCCACCTGTTATTTCTTCAGACACATTTTAAAGAACTTAGGAACAATTCCTTTTATGATGATTGCCAAACCATGGTGCAAATCCACCTGTTACTTTAGAGTCTGTTTGGGAGGGGTATATTGGAGAGGAGAGGAGGGGAGGGAAAGGCTTGTTTTTCTTTTCTAAATCACGCAAGCTATAAAATATTTCTAAAAATGAATGAAGTGTGATTGAATTGTTATATGACCATATATCATGATATTCTTTAAATTTTTTTAAAAATCTCAAATATATATTAAAATATAGACCTAGCCCTCCAAAATCCCCCTCCCAAAGAGACCCTTAGCGTTTCTTTCGTGGTTTCCTAAAGGCTATTCCTGTTAGATATGCAGAAGGATAGGATCATATAAGATCTATTCAGCTTAATTTACACTAATTAATTTGTTTAATTTCGATACATTATTTGTTTTCACCTAGTTCAGGAGGGTAACACACCGTCCACTTTTTTTTGTGATTCTTCTTCAATCTTAAATAAATTTTTGTTTCTCTATATAAATGGTTAATGTATTCAACCTGTTTTTTTCTGCCATGTTTGTAAATTACAACAGCAAATCAAGAATTGACTATCAGATTATTGTGAATTGTGATATTACAATTTACAAACTGATTTATATATGTTGTGACTGTATGACTAATCTGTAATTGAATGACAACATCATCTATATATGGATGAATATGTTGTGTTTACTTTTTATGTATTTATAATCATATATCAAACATTACAGTGAATATTTCAATTTTACAGTCTTTAGTAAGAACACCTGTTTGAACTTCAAAGTTATGACTAAATGCAATTTTACTAGGTTGATGATGAAGTCCGACTTGAAGATGATTGGGTGCCCATGGATGAACAATTAAACCCAGGAGAACTTGAAGAGGCTATTAGATCAAAGGAAGCACATTCTAGGGCAGTTGTGCTTGAGAGTGTAAGTATATGTTGCACAAATCTTAGTACTTCGTGATTTCTCATCTGACTACGATGCCTTTGTATAACTCCCTTTTTCCTTATTTTAGATTGGGGATATTCCTGATGCTGAGGTTAAACCTCCAGATAATGTACTTTTTGTCTGTAAATTGAATCCGGTTACTGAGGTAGGTAATCTTTTATGCTCTTATATGGATCTGTATAATTTGCTTTTTTACCCATTCAGATAATGTACTTTTCTTAACAATTAATGATTTTTTTTTCTCTTTAAACCATAGGATGAGGACTTGCACACAATATTTTCACGCTTTGGAACGGTATCATTGTGAGTAATACTGAAGATTTGACTTGTTAACACATTTAGCAATATCAGATTGTATATTGTACATATTGTTCTCACCTAAAATATTTGATGATAGGGCTGAAATCATCCGTGATCACAAGACTGGCGACAGTTTATGCTATGCTTTTATAGGTCAGTATGTATGTCCACAATCTGTGTTAAATTTATGCAGTTTAAAGTTCATCCAGGAATTTATAATTTATCAATTGTTTAAATGAGTCCGATTTTTTTCCATCATTAAATGGCCTTTTAGACTTAGTGAGAATCTGCATTGAAAGGCTACTGTTAGAAAACTTATAAATATCTTATATTATCTTGATATTATATTAAGATTTGAGAGTATCTTGATATTATCTTAAGACCTGAGTATCTCAAACCTACCCTGCAATTGCAAAAGGGGTAATTACTCTTGTTATTAATGCAATCAATGGTATCTAATGCTTATGCATCGTGACAGAGTTTGAAGACAAACTGGCATGTGAGCAAGCATATTTTAAGGTATGCTGGAGATCTTGACCTGTTATTTTCCTAAATAATATTGTCTTTCTTTTTCTGGACAGTAAATGACACTATTAGTAGGTTTATTAGTTCCTTGATAAGCTTATGTATACCTTACATAGGTCCCGTTTGGATAAACAACTTATATAAATGCTTATCGCATTAGGGCTTATAACATTAGAGCTTATATCATAAGCTCTTATACTTGATAAGCTTTTTATGTTTGGATATGTACACTAAAAAGTACTTACATAAATTGAAGTGTTTGAATGTGACATTACATAAGCAATTATAGAATTTTTAAATATTTTAATTTAACAAAAAAAAAGTATGATTGTAAACTTGAATGAGTTTACCATATATATATAGAGATATTAGTGTCCAGTTTGTTAACGAAAAAAAAAGACAAGTTAAGTTTTTTTTTTTTAATCAGTACGTCTCATTTTGTTCGTAACCAAAAAATAATAAAAATCTTATGTATTAATGATAAGTATATAGCAATATTTTTTACCAAAAAAAAAAAAAAAAGTATATAGCAATTTTGTTTCTCATGCACCATCAAAGATAACCAACATAATAATTAAAATATATGTTTGAAAAAAGTGGATTCAAAGAATCGAAGTAGGTCACAAAAATTCATAAGCTCCGTGTTAAGCTCTAGGTTAAGCTGAAAATTTAGGCTTATTAAAAAATGGCATAAGCAGCTTATGAAACTATAATAAGCTATTTTTTTTTATTTACCCAAACACCTTTAAAAAAGCTTATGCGAGTAGATAAGCCCATATAAGCTCAAAATAAGCCAATCCAAACGGGGCCATAATCTTCCTTGGTTAGCATTATCCGTCATATGTAATATTGCATTTATCTCCTAAACAACAACAATAACAACCAAGACTTATCCCGCAAAGTGGGTTTGACGTATTTATCTCCTAAAGATAATGATAATTTCGCTAGTGTTTAATCTGCTTACTTAGCTGTTTTATTTGCTTTGTTATTCTGTTTCAATTTGGACTGCCCTTTTAGATGTATTGGATTGCAGAGTTCTTTTCTTTTGTAATTTTTAGTTTAAACTTCCAATTTAAACTACATAATAAACGTATTTCTCTAACCTATTATCCTTCATGACCTCCTGATCTGCAGATGGATAATGCTTTGATTGATGATCGAAGGATACATGTGGATTTTAGCCAAAGTGTTTCAAAACTATGGTCACAATACATGCGGAAAGATAATAAGGGTAATGATATCACTCTAAGCATTTGTTTTATACTTTCATTTTATGGCATCATACGGAATGCCAGCCTATGTTTGGTTGTCAACGATTGAAACTAACCCTCCATGTTAATACAATAATTTATGACTGCAGGTGGTGGTTGCTTCAAATGTGGTTCCACAGATCATATTGCTAGGGATTGCACTGGAGATGCTACAACTAAACAACCCACAAAATTTATCATGAAGGACAGTAATGGCCAGCGGGGTGGAGATAAAGCAAGGTCTGTACTTCTGATTGCATATGTCTCTCTTTTACTGCCTGTGATTATGCCCGTTCTAACGAATGACCGCAATTTCATGGTGTAGATACGAAATGGTTTTTGATGGAGATAATACGGAAAGTCCAAAGAGAGAAACGAAACACCAGCGATATGAAAGGGATGACCGATTTGATAAAAAAGGTAGGAAGGAAAATTTGAAAGATGATAGTCATAGAGGTCGTAGGGATCAGGAGATGGTAGGCTCGAATAACAGAGATAGGCATCGCAATAGAAGCAGAGGGCTTGAAGGAAATGGAGATGATAAAGCGCGACTGGAAAGAGGTGCAAGAGATCCGGATTTTCATGCCGAGAAGAAAGACATAGAAAGGCATATGGGAAGAAGACATAGAGATGATGACTACCGACGGAAAGACGAGCTAGACTCGAGAAAAGGAGACTTAGATGATAGATACACAGAAAGACGGGCCAGTCGAGATGATAGGAGAAAAACAGATGACAGCCATTTGGATAGGAAGGATGACAGAGATTATAGGAAGAGAACTGAAGACAGTAGAAGGCAAGATGTGAAGGTTGATTCTGGAAGAAGAAAACGAAGCCCAGATGGCGATGATTACAAACGTAGAAGGAATGATGAGGATTACAGAGAAGATGTGAAGATTGATTCCGGGCGAAGAAAATGAAGCCCGGATGATGGGGATTACAAACGTGGAAGGGACCATGAGGATTACAGACATAGGAGGGAAGGTCGTGAACATAGAAGGACATGATACCGGATCTGATGACTATTCTCATCCTCTAGAAGGCATCATGGTGATCATGGTGACCAGATGACTGTTCGTGTCATCATAGCCTAACCATAAGCACAGAACTTTGTCAATGCAAGTTTAAGGTAGAGTTTACTACACAGTGAAATCAAACAGTAAGTTTTGTTTTCTTCGGTTCCACTAAACTTTTGTTAGTGGAATCAGAAAGTCTTGTTTATTTAGTTCTATGCCATATTTAATACTTGGAACATAGATTAGAACTCATGTTTAATATTTTGTCTTGTTTTTTGGTGTTTACGAAAGAACAAAACTTACCTGTTGTAGCATAGGTGTTATAAGTGTAACGCTCCACTAAAAAAAGCATGAAAGTCGAGATTTCAAGAACAGTTATGCAAAGACAGTTGTAGATTGTTATCAACAGTTAAAAGGAAAACAGAAACTACCGCCCAAATGGCATGGTTTCACGATGGAATCGAGTTTTCTTTGATTGGTTATATTGTGAGTGTCTTTTTTGCTTCTTTTCCTCTGCTTCTGATGAGCAAGTAAAACATACTATGACTGATGGTTCTCAATTTTAAATGTCTGTGAGATCATCATTGATGTGTACTTTTAATATGATATTTTAAGTGTGTATTATAAATAACCGATTTAAAACGGTGAGCGCCATTATAATTTTCAACTTCATTTCAGAAAGTCACCATATGTCTTTTTTATTTATTTATTGTCAAGTAGTTTAATAGTTAGACTCACACACTATAAGTATAGAAAAGTTAGAAATTCAAATTTAAACCCCGACCCCTACGTATTAATGTCAATGAGCTACCAACCAAGCTCCAAGACATCATTGTGATTGTTTCTGTTTTAACAGGGTTATAACTACACCCAGTTTAAAACTAGGGTATTTTAATCTCCATTTCATAATAGTGAGACTTTTCAATGTTTTTTTTACATGTAATCATTATATACACTTCCTTTACACTGTTTGGTTGAAGAGAAATAAGGAAGAGAGAAAGAAAGAAGAGAGAAATAGAGAAGAGATAGTAGTTTTCTCTTGTTTGGAATGCAGAGAAATAGAGAAGACAGATTAAAAAACAGTGGGGCCCACCACTTTTTATCTTCTCCCCAAAATAGAGAAGAAAGGGGAGAGAGAAGTTTGTAGTTTTTGTTGTTCCAATTTTGCCCTTTCCTTCAATTGTTACTTGCATTCACGTGGAACTTGTGAACATGAAAAGGAATTTTTTTTTAAAGCTTCAATTAATTGAGGAATTTTTTTAAAGCCTCAATTAAGCTTCACAGGAATTTTTTTAAAGCCTCAATAAAGCTTCAAAGGAATTTTTTTAAAGCTTCAAAAATTATTCTCATCCACCAGCGAGAAATCGCAGCAAAGAAAGAACTCTCAGATTTCTAAAAATTGAATTCATTAATTTATTTGTAACAAAAAAATCATTAATTTGACTAAAAAAACATTAATTTATTTGATCAAAAATTTAATTAATTAGTTAAATTAAATTAATTAATTGAATGTAACCAAAAAAAATTAATTAGTTGGATTATGAAACAAATTAATTTTGATGAGAGATTTTTGTAGGGGTGTTTTAGTCCTTTCAATAATAGTAAGCACTTCTCTTTTCTCCATTTCTCCTCTTTTTCTCTTCTACTAAATAATACATCAAATCTACTCTATTTCTCACATATTTCTCTTTTCACAACTTCTCTTCTAAACCAAACACACCCTTATATTCCTAACCAAGTTATTAAAAAGCCTTTATCATCTTTAATTTTCACAACGTGAAATAATTTGATACATTAAATTTATCAAAACCACCTTATGTGTCTCATTAGTCACATCTGCTTGGCAAAAACTGCCTTTAACAAAATATTTTACCCTATCGAACTTAGAACTTTGATTACACTTGTTAGGAACCTTTGTAAAAATATTATAACTATTCTATGGCATCCACTAAACAAAAATTTAGGTGAAACTACACTAGAGATCTTTTAACTTAATATAAAATTTCAAACATTTCTTTTATCTTGTCAAATTAGTCATTTATCTTTAAAAATACGTAAACAGTTGAATGAACTTTCATTTTTAGTCCCCTTATGTTACAAATTTGTGTGCGTGATCATTTAATGATGTACTATAAAGAATAATTCACATCTAGACCCTCATTGAGAATGAGGTCACAATATTTTGAAATATCTTAATGCTGATGAATTAGAAATTGTAACGGTCGTTGTGTTTTTTTTTGTTATAAGGCTAAAAACAAAACAGAAAAAAGCGAAACAGACAAAAGGAAAGAGGCTAGTGCCTCATAAAGAGGACTCCAGAGGTAGCAGATCCTCTGGAGGAGAAGAGTGGAGAGTCAATTAAACATCATTCGATGCTCCAAGTTTTGCCATAAAGTCCGCACACTGATTTCCCTCTCTGAATGAGTGATGAAGGTTGAAATTACGAGAAACCATGATGTCTTTGATGTTTTGTATGAGAACAGAATAAACATGAAAATGATTTAAATCATCTTTGATGAGGTTGACTGCAAGAAGGGTGTCTGAATAGCACGCCAATTCCTCACAATTGAAGTTGTGAGCTCTGCAAACAGAATGTCCTGAGAATGACTGATGTAGCCCGAAAAACCTGCTATGTATGTTCCTGTGTTGTCGCAAAAGACACCTCCAAAACATTTGCGAATGGGAACACCGAGACAACTGCCATCAACATTTAAAATAGTGCACTAACAGTCGTTGTGTAATATAATATAATTTAGACGTGATGAATTGATAATGTAATTTACCTTTTTAAATGTTAAACTAATAGTTGTTAAAATGTATACAGATGAAAAATGAAGTAATAACATTTGCGACGTTTTGAAACATAAAGGAATAAGTTGACATGAACAAATGACTAACTTTACACAGGAGAAAATAAAATTATGAAATTAAAGTTAAAGAGAGAGCAACGTAGTTCTGCCAAAAAAATTATGTATTTGCCCCTGTTTTCAATTTGCATTAACTAGAGGGTTATCCCATAACTCTCAACACACTATATAACAAAATTAGTTTTTTTAATAAAAATGTGACAATCATTTAAAAATGGAATCATGTACTATTTCATAAAGATACAAATATTGACAAACAAAAGAAATAAGTCCTCGTGAGCTTAGCTCAGTTGGTAGGACAATGCATAAAATATGTAAGGTCTGGGGTTCAAATCCTGACCACCACAAAAAAAAAAAACAAAAGAAATAATGTGAAAACACATTTTTGGTTCGTTATTTCTATTACGATATTCATGTTGGTCCCCTAATGAAAAAAGTTACATATTGATCCTTTAATTTAATTAAATGGTAGCAATTTAGTTATTTCCATATATTTGAATTTAACTAACAAAAGAGATGAAAAATACTTACTTTTTTTTTTAAAACTCGGTCCCGATTCAAGGATCGACTAATCCGAGGGGACCAATCTCACCGCCCACTTGTGGGGCCCCATTCTAAGCCAAAGCAATGCTCTGTATGGACTTGCCCACCGAAATTGACACCAGAGGAAATCGAACCTGAGACCTTGAGAGGAGCACACTCCAAGATCACAAGCCAACCACTAGGCCAAATACTTACTTGTTACCATTTAATCAAATTAAAGGACCAATATACACTTTTTTTGGGGAATCAATATGAAAGTAAAAAATGTGTTTAAGTCTAAAAATAAAATGTAAAATGAACCAAAGGGGAGTAGCTAACTGTATATAATACTCCATATAAGTGTCAAAATAGTAATATATATTATTAGAAAAATGTTCAAGGGTCAAAGGATAGAGGTTTTTTTTCTTTTATTATTAAAAAAGGATATAAGAAATTTTCAAAGCCAACCACCTAATGTGTCTCATTGTTTGTTGGCCGACCAAAATGAGAATAGGTTTATGACAAGCAGATGAGACCAATGAAAATGAGAAGAGAAGTTTGCTCATTATGTGAACCGGCCATAAGTTAAATGTTCATGTGCTGTGTGTGTGAGTGAGGCCGGCTAGGAGGTACTCTTCATTTTCAATTTTCTTTAAAATTACTCCTATAATATACTCTTTAAAGCCTTATTAACCCTATAATATACTCTCTCGGGTCTCATATATAAGAAAATATTCTTTTTTTTTAGATTCATTGAATAATTAATGTATCTGTTTTACAATGTAGACCAAATACATTAACTATTCAATGAACTTAAAAAGGAATATTTTTTTTATATACGAGACCAGAGGGAGTATTAATTTTCAAAAGTATGGCTATCATCGTCAAGCAAGTCTTACAAGAGCACACATATATAGCAAGGAAAACTCAAATATAGTTGGTTAAATTATTTTGTTTAAAGGAAGATCTTATTTTTTTGTAAACCTCTTTCAACAAATTAATAATAATAACATAGTAAAAGCATATCTTAGGTTCGTAAATAAAGAGAATGCGTACAAAGTTTTTATTTGTCCGTATAGAAGGTGATAAAATGCTACACAAACTTTACACACACAACTGCGAGATTCAAAATTCGAATTTGACTAAAGTGTTTAATCTAATAATATCAATATTGTCGGTTAAGTAAGCATATAATTTTTTTTTTATGAAGGGATTTTGACAATGTTTGAGAAAAAGAGATTCTCACGTTGATTCCTTAAAATAATCATTTTCTTTAAGAGATATTGCATCATTATTATTCTCTTTGGTCCTGAATTTAATTGCCTTTCATAGTAAAATACTCTATTCAGACGTTATTTATAGCCAAAAAATATTCATAATTTTTTAGCTTCAAATACAAGTAAATGGTAAAAATTTAAGTCTATTATTGTTCCAAAAGAAATCCTTATCAATTCTTCTATTTTATAATGAGTGTGCATCCCAATACAAATTCAATATGATACTAATTATTATAATAAAAAAAATTGTGTAAATATAACTAATTTTTTAATATGTTTAAAACAGTAAAAATTTCTTTATAAAGAAGTCATATGTAGTTAGTACATACACATTGACAAAACCTTTTTACTACTATGTCTTCCTTTATTTATGACTTGATCATGGGCACATGTAGCTCTATTTTTTGGTCAACATGGAAACACACGTAGCTCATAAAAACCGCCAAAAGGTGTTCTCTTTTAGGGTGAATGGTAGAAGGCCTAACATCAACCACCTCCTGTACATTACCCTTTATATTTGCCAGCTGAAACTCATCATGTATAGACATGACTTCTACCTCCTAAATGCAACAACCCATAGAAGTGTGACATTGACACCTACATACATTAATCATATGGAGTTTTAATGGAGATTGGAATCTAGGACCTAATTCCTTACAATTACTATAAAATCTTGATTGATACTTACCTATTATGCAAAATCGGTTTGGTATTCCTAATAAAAAATTTAGGGTTACATCAGAGTATATTCAAGACCAGTTAGATTATTCACTGAAATGTCACTCTTACCATACTTTTAATAGGTCTTTACCCCCTTGTAATATAGGTCATTTCCGATTTTCCCCTCTATAAATTTTTTTTTATTTACCCCTGTAAAAAAAAATTGTTTTGATTTACCCCCTAATGGACCAAACAAAAACGAAAATTTCTTGAAAAATAAAATAAAATTGGTTTTTGTTTGGCCTATTAGGGTAAATCAAAATAAATTTTTTTTACAGGGGGTTAAATCATAAAAAAAAATATAGGGGGGAAAACCGGAATGACCTATATTATAGGGGGTAAAGACCTATTAACCCTACTTTAAATGGTTAAAATGTAAAAGGTGTGTTAAGAGTCTCAGCGAACGATGTAATGAGTATTTATAAATATTTGACATATCACGTTATAAGTCAATTTTCTAAGAGTTATTATGAATAGTAAATTAGTTTACTCATTTAATTTGTTGACTTGAAATCATAAAATGAATAGATGTCACAAAGGATGAATTGACTTCTTATGTATGTTACTATATATATTTTTTCTTTTGTCTTTGCATTACATGCTTTTGTACAAATTATTAGATGGTTTGTTGTTTGGTGGCGGATAACCAATATATAAAATTTAGAGAATCAACATGATTGTATATGTTTACGTTAGGTTATTGGTTTTGAGAATATTTGGTGGCCTACAATGATTAAAAAAAATAAAAAGATCGAGTTTCAACCAATGAGTTGATACAAATAATTGAACCTTCTGTACATGTATTAGGTGTGGTTTCAGCTCATTTTCAAAATTATCTTGTTAATAATAGTGTGTATATACGTAAATTTTATTGTAAACTTGTGTCCATGTTGGTGGTTTTCCTTTAAATTGCTTAATATATGCTTCCATTATTCTTGATTTTGTTTATAAAAAATGAGTTTTCTTCCAAATAAGTGTCGGGATATTTATACTTTTTAAAGTAAATCTGGTTGATATTTAAGTCGCTTAATATCTACCGGCATTTGTTTACGAGTTTGAGGGGAAAGGAGAGAGGAACTTTAGAAAAAAGGAAGGAGAAAGTGGCAGAAATAAAGAAATAAAGAACATTTAGAGAGGGAGGTTTTGGGAGATTTATTTTCTCTATAATATGAAATCCTACTCATTTCGAGAACTAAAAAATTATACTTCAGGAATGTTTATATGAATTTTTTCAATTTAATATATGTTGTTATGATATCTTAAAATAAAATATATATTAATCATAATTATTAATTTCATCATTTTCTAAAATAATTCTCTTTCAAAAAATGTGGAAGATTTATTCATTTTATTTTATATTTCCCAACCCCAACCCTCCATTTCCCTCTCCTCTAGACAGATCATGGTCCCGTTTCGTGTGAAAAACATATGATAAATGAGATTAATCTATCAAATAAATTTCAATTATCTCGTAGTGGAATGCAATGATATCTAATTTAACGAGGAAGTCTACCATAGTCACAAACATATTAAAAAAAAATTTAATAATAAAAAAGAAATAGATAATAAAATGATTTAATATTTTGATAAAAAGCTTTTTTATGTGTGTGTGAACAAATACTAATCATTTATGTTTGTGCCATAAAATAATGTCTTCTAATTTAACAACAAAATAAAATAAAATGTAATTGTTAATTTTAAGTTGGAAATTCTGTTGTGTTGTAAGTTGTAACTTGTGTGTATTAAATTACAAAATATGTACGACCAACCTTTTCTCTATGCTAAGAGCATATAGGTATTATTCTATAATCATACCATTGCTGAGTATTGTATCTTAGAATCATATTTAGAACCTTTATGTAGGTGAGTTAAATAGAGAAACTGCCTTATGTGTAATATATTGTTTTGTGTAAGATCATAAAATCACTCAAATCCTCTCAATTCTTTTTCTTCAATCCTTTAAACACCTCAATTATAGCAATGGAAGACTTAAACATGTGGCTTTCCTTCTATATGAATGAAAGTGTCAACCTTGATTTCCCTATTAGAAGGTTTTGCCCTGCAAGAATGGAGCAAGATCAAGAAGGAGATTGCCATGATCAAGAGACAGTACTTGATGATGTTGAATTGTGTACTTTTGATGCAACAAACACTCCTTGTTTATTACCTTCTTCAGAAGTTGATGACTTTGTTGATAGCTTCATCAACATGGATCAATATGAAGATCATGAGTCTCAAGAGAAGACTCATGAAAGTCAAAGTTTTGATCATCACTTTTTGGTGAATGATGATGTCTTTGATTATGATCCAACCACAATGGAGGATGAAGAATTTGAGATCTGCGAAAATACAACAATCACAATGGAAGACGAAGAAGTTGTTGAAATGAACGGCAATTTTGGTGCTATTCCACAATCACAAGCCAGTCTCGGTATGAACCAAGGCCTTGACTTGGTCCATACGCTACTGGCTTGTGCTGAGGCCGTTGGTTGCAGAGACAACAATCAGGCAAATTTGTTACTCGGTAAAATTTTGGCTTTGTCAAGTCCTTCAGGAGATTCATTACAAAGAGTCTCCTACTGTTTTGCCACGGCATTGAAGTGTAGGTTATCACTTTATCCACATAATGTATTTTCAAATAGTACACTCACAACAAGTACTTCTAATGATGTTTCTTTGATTACTAGGGAGAATAAGTTGGAAGCATTTCAGCTTCTTTACCAAACAACACCTTACATTACTTTTGGTTTCATGGCTGCAAATGAAGCTATATGTCAAGGATCAAAAGGAAAAAGCTCAATACATATAATTGATTTAGGAATGGAGCATGCTCTTCAATGGCCTTCGCTTATAAGGAACCTCGCTTCGAGGCCTGAGGGGCCTCCAAAGCTCAGGATAACAGGATTCAGTACAAATGAAGAAAACAACGCAAAACTTCGCGCTAGCATGAATTTGCTTGTAGAGGAAGCACTTTCATTTGGAATAGTCCTTGAATTTCGTATAATATCAGAGGCGGTGACTCCTTCTCTTCTTACAATGGAGAACCTCGACTTGAGAGAAGGTGAATCTTTAATTGTTAATAGCATCTTGAAATTGCACAAATATGTGAAAGAAAGTAGAGGCTATCTAAAATCAATTCTTCAGTCAATCAAGAAGCTAAGTCCAATTGCACTCACAGTTGTAGAGCAAGACACAAACCACAATGGACCTTTCTTTCTTGGTAGGTTTCTAGAATCACTTCACTATTACTCAGCAATATTTGATTCTCTTGAGGCAAGTATGCCAAGAAATAGTCCAATTAGGATGAAAATAGAGAGAGTACATTTTGCAGAAGAAATTTGTAACATTGTGGCTTGTGAGGGTCCTGATAGAATGGAGAGACATGAAAGAGTAGATCAATGGAGAAGACAATTAGGAAGAGCAGGATTTCAAGTAATGCCACTAAAGTGTACAAGTCAAGCTAGAATGATGCTTTCTGTTTATGATTGTGATGGATATACATTGTCATGTGAAAAGGGTTGCCTTTTACTTGGTTGGAAAGGAAGGCCTATTATGATGGCTTCTGCTTGGCAAGTGGCAAGTTTGTCATATACTGATAGAGCCTCTTAAGATAAAAGGAAATGGATTTGGTGCAGAAACTGCATCACCAACTTTTCAATCCCATCCATTTAAAGCTGATTTTGTTATTTCATAATTTGAGCTGTCCGATCTCACTTTAACGGTTGGGATCGCTTTCTGCACGTGTTCCAAATTCAAGAAAAAGGGAGTAGAATGATCATGCACTTATTCATTGCAATAATTTGTTTCTTTCAACATTTAATTTAATCGAGTTAATCATATTATTATACCTAGTCACATGCATATTCACTCAATTGAAGTGTATCATTTTTGGAAAAAAGTTGAGTTAGTCATAATTTCTAATTGAACTTATTGACCATGTATTTCACTCTCAAATTTCATAATGGTATTTGATAGGCTGTAAAAATAATCTAGAACCTCAAGAGAGAATGGTATTAGCAGTTTCCTAGAAATGTTTTTTAACTTGCAAGAAATACAAAGTTACAGATAGCATCAAAGCACATCCAGTTTTCCATATTGGCCTAATGGGGATTCTTGCCTCTCTGGATTGTAAGTTTTTAATCTAAACCTTTTGGCCTTAAATGTACTTTGTCTCTATTATTGTCATTTCACGATTTTAATCTCTCCAATTTAATTTTTCAGAATTTTAATCCCCTTATTTTTAAAATGATACAATTTTGGTTCGCTTCAGTGACTAGCAATTGCCGTCTAATACGAGCATTTCACAACGATTACCGTGATGATACGAACAACACACAGAACCTACAAAATCGTTTGGTGCTGATGTGGCTGATATATGTCTGTTGGTCTCGTCATCAATTCACTATCATATCAAAATTATGGACCAAATTGACAATAATATTGAGACAAAGAAAAGGTTGTTGACTCTTAAAAAAAAAAAATACCAATTGTTGAATATTGATAGCATTATTCCTGAAACAAATGAAGTAGCTTATCATTTTTTGCTGACTATCATATAAATAGAGATGTCAGAACAGAACTGATTAATCCATTACCCATACGAAAACGACAATTTTGCACTTGTATTGAAGCATTGGTGTACAACAAGTACCTTGCCTAGCATAGTACTAGATTATTCCTGTGTATATCTGTTAGAAGAAAAAAATCAAAACCTATATATATTAGAACCAGCCCTGGTATAACTAACTTCCTGGAGTACCACTAAAAAAAATTAAATGTTACATCATCAATAGCAATAATAATGCTATCTCTGATTCATTTAGATGGCTTGTTTCCCTGTGGCTTTGTTTCAGTAGCAGCTGTGGACATTATCCGCAAGCGACTTGCTATTTGTGTGAAGGAAGGCCTAGCTACAGGATTCGGTGCCCAGCATTCCTCCATCAGTGTTTGCCATTCGAGATCGCAGTAGCTTGGAATGGCTGGCCGCAATGTGTTATTTACAATCCCACCTGCACGTGGAGACAAATATCAATGACAACTACTACAAAATAAACCAATTGATTGACTTCTTTTTTCTTTTCTTTTTTCTGAAGGAAGATTGATTTCTTATGTTGACTCGATGGAATAGGAGCAATAATAAACAATGCTGATTTTTATAGGATAATCTGATAAACCTAAAGAACTCCTATATATGTGCTCTTCCACACAAGTATCGGACCCTAATTTATGTTTATGTTCACTATTCTCCCCTTTTCCAAGCCAATTAAACATGCAGAGAGAAGGCTCTATTTTTGTTTCTTTATTTTCCCTCCATCTATTTTTAAAGTAGAGTGATCGAAAAGAAAAACGAACACAGAAAGAGTTTATTCTACAATCTAGTGTGCTGTTGATTCAATATAAAGAGGTAAACTGATTTGAAGATGATACAAAAGACTAGATAGTTCATATAGCTCTTCAACAGAAAAAACAAAAGGTAAACATGAGAACACAATATTACCTATAATTCCACCATAGTGCATATTGGCATATGGCTCCTCACCGGTTAAAATTTCCCATAGAACTATGCCAAAGGAGAACACATCAACCTACAAGATCAAAATGCAAATTCAGCATTCAATGGTTGTAACCCAACAAGAAGGTAAAAGAGACATTTAATGTGTAATATTAAAATTGGTAAGATGAACATATCTTTCCAAAATTTCAGTAAATGAACACAAATAAAAAAAAAAAATTCAAAAGTTATGAGTATTAGAGTTTTACTACTATATGATATGAAGAAAATTCCAACATCAAGAAGAGACATCAATACAGCTCATTTCCTTAGTTAATTTTCAATTGTGTCATGGCAAATTGGATAAAATCATAAAAGATGGGTTTGAGCAAATTTCAAATTTCCTTGGTGGATATGGATTGGAGAAAATCATTTTACTAGAGATAACTTAAAATATTACCTTTTCTGAAACTTTGTTGCTGCTTCCATTCAGCAGCTCTGGTGCCATCCAAGGTAAAGTCCCCCGCACACCACCAGTTACCAAGGTATTTCGTTTAATTTTTGACAAACCAAAATCACCAACCTAGGATAGAAATTTTATGTTTCTTATTAACATGCCAAAATTATGACAAATCAAATTCACAGAGGATTACACAAGTATCAAATACCTTGCATATTGGCCGTAAAGGATCTTTCAAGTTCACAAGCAAATTGTCGCATTTTAAGTCGAAATGCACAATGTTTTTCGAGTGTAAATATTCCATTCCAAAAGCTGCATCCATTGCAATTATCAGCCTTTTGCGATGATCAAGATACCTAAAAAAAATCATGTTCAGATTCATAAGCCGAACTAGCCAGTAAACAGGACATGATATTCATCACTTGAACATTCTTGCAGACACAATACGCTTTAGCAGAGTGATGCCTTTCATTCAAGAAAGAATTCTATTATAAAAACTAGTTTTCATCAAATGTGATGCAATAGTGAACATTTTTCTTATAGTAATGCTACATGGTAATAGAAATGACAAGCTCTTTTTAAATGCATTACTTGTCCTTGCGAAGTAATACATGCTTAAGAGCACCATCCACCATGAATTCTGTAACAGTAGCCATCGTTCCACCGGGTCCATCCTGTACCACACCATAAAGTGCAACCACATTTGGATGGTGAAGCTTTGAAAGAATGTCAGCTTCTTGCCAGAACTCTACAGTCTGAGAACAGATACAAATATAGTTTTACTACCCTCGAAATATATGCTCATCATTAACTTTCAAACAATCACAACAATAAGAAGCATTCTCTATTTCTTTTTAAAGAAAAAGAAAACAGTACATGCTATCAAACAGACATGGAATGACAAGTTACCAGTCTCTCTTGCTCATATATTGGACCCCTGAAGCAACTCTTCTTTATTCTTTTGATAGCAACATCTGTGCCTCTCCATTTTCCATGATACACAGTCCCAAATGTACCAGAACCTAGTTCCCTCAACTCTTCAAGATCATCGTTCTTAATGATCTACCAATTGCACCAAAACAATAATAAAAACAAGCTAAAGTTATTTAGGTAATCATTCAAGCATGTTTTGTAAAATTTATCTTTAATCAGTTTTCAAAGCAAATAGTTTTATTTTTTGTTAGTATAAACAACGTATATTCTAGAAGTAGTACAATTGATACTTCTAAAGATAAATAGAAATATTCAGTATCTTCTTAAAAATGTTTAGACACACATAATATTTAAATATTGCCATATCCCATACCCATACCCTAGCCAATTGTTTATAAAAGAATTATATTTGTAAATCATATTCTATCTTACCCGTACCTGTGCAACATATCTTGTTCGCATATATATTAATATATGAGACAAAGTTCCAATTACAAAAGTCAGATAATTAGGATCTAATTTAGCAACAGTGAAAAGAATTTTTTCTAGAGTTTGCTGAAAACATAAAAAGGGATACCTTCAATGGTAGATAAATTGAAGATTTCTCAATAAAATACTCCTAAAACCTATTATTGGCATACTTGGTGTATTATCAAAGTATATCGGGAATTCATGCAGAGAAGAGAACTAAATCAAATAAGAATTTTCAAGGGAAAGAATGAGACTTTACCTGCACTGTACTGATAGCAATTTCTCCTAAAGAAGAATCACGGGGAGATCGGTTACAGTTTTTGCTTTCAAACTTGCCATCCTAAGTTAAAGCATAAGAACTATTGTCAGCTGAAAAACAATCTAAAAGGATACTGAAAAAATTAAATTAAAATGATACCTCGTACTCAGACTCTGGTGCTCTTTGATTTTCCATCCTACCATCAAACTGTTCACTTCCAGTATCATTAAGTTGGGATTGATCAGAATTGGAATTCAGAACATGGGTTTCTGTTTCAATCCTTCTATGTAAGTCCTGATTTTCTTCGCCAAAATTGAGGTGGGAATCCTCACAATCTATAGGAACTCTATCAGTTGTTTGAGGTGTAACATGATGTGAAAAACCAAGATGATCTTTATCAATAGGCGAGACATTGTCAAGGCCTTCTTGTGCCAACTTTCCAAAATATGACCAACTTTTAGGTTCATGATTTTCCATATTTACACTATAGCCTGTTCCATCTGCGGATGGTGGATGCAGAATGGAGGGGTCTTCTTCAAGTATTGCTTTAGAATACATATCAGAAAGCATTTCACGGGGGAATCGATCATCGATGTCAATTAGAATGTCACCTTCTACTTTATTAGAAACATTTGCGGGAAAATCTTGAGAAACAACTTCGGTTATGTTCCCAGCTACAGAAACAGGTAGATCTTGCACCACATGGCTATCATTAGATTCCTTCCTATAGGCCTCACCCCAATCAATCTCTGGAAGATTGGATGCTATAACATCAAGGCGCTCAACAGAGGAAACATGATGAACAGCAGAATGATCTGATTTACCATTTTTAGTTTCGGTTTCATCACAAAAGGGTTTGATATGGTTATCTTTAGTTTCCACCTCTTTAACTCCTTCATTACTCACCAAGACTTGCTTCAACTCGGGATCCATGTGCTCAGATTGGTTTGACTTTATCTCACTGTTTGTATCAAGCAACGGTTTATTCATTTGATCGTTGGCAAACCCATTGTCAACAGTATGGTCATCTGCAAGAAAGGCCGTTGGTGAAATAGTTGGTTTCTTGTCTGGATCTAACAGATTGCCATCTTGCAAGTTGTCACCAGATTCTGTTACTGGACTGACTGGCTTAATATCGGAAAGCAAACCTGACACATGAAATTGTGAGCTGTGTGTATCATCTGACTTTGAGGACCGATTCAGGACCTCAACTTGCTCCCTGGGAGTTCTTTCTGAACAGTAAACTCTTTTAGGAATTGGAGAAGGATGAAGACAACTCAAATCAATTGCATTGGAGTAGGAATCAACATAATTAGGAACACATGAACTGCTAGATGAAGAAGAGCCCTCTTCACAACCCTGGTGCTGAACTTTTTGTGTGGAAGGGAACAAAGGTAAATGCTCCTTAGGCATGGTAACTCCAACTGACAGAGATGGGGACGGGGTTTCCAAGGATAGAAAATTACCCAGGTCACTCCCTTGTTTGCCTGAATTATGATCACCTACTGTTTTCACCTGCGCTGTAGATACTTCAGATTTCTGTATTTGTACTCCACTAGGTGGATAGTCTTCATTCAGAATCCCTGGTTGATTTTTCAAAAGATGAGGAGCCATAGAAATAGGAGTCTCTCCAACAACAGGGTTATGAGAGGGATGAAGGCCATGGTGAACAGGATATTGACGACTAATTTCTGCAGCTTGCGTCATTTGGCCACTATTAGTCAGCGAATCGGTTTCATAAGCATTTGAAGATGCCCTTAATACTTGCTGTGAAGACTGAGTAGCCAATGAAGTGTCAGATTTGTTAGTCGAGGGAGTATTCCTGACACCAACAGTCGTTTGGTGAACAGGATAATGACAACTAGTTTCTGCAGCTTGCATCATTTGGTCACCATTAGTCGGTGGATTGGTTCCATAAGCATTTGAAGACGTTGTTAATACTTGCTGTGAAGACTGGGTAGCCGCCAATGAAGTGTCAGATTTGTTAGTCAAGGGAGCATTCCTGACACCATCAGTCATTTGGTGAATAGGAGGATATTGACGACTAACTTCTTCAGCATGCGCCATTTGGTCACCATTAGTCAGCGGACCGGTTTCATGAGCAATTGAAGAAGTCATTTGGTCACCACTAGTCAGCGGACCGGTTTCATGAGCAATTGAAGACGTCCTTAATACTGGCTGTGAAGACTGAGTAACAAATGAAGTGTCAGATTTGGTAGTCAAAGGAGTATTCCTAACACCAACAGTCATTTGATGAACAGGACAATGACAATTAACTTCTGCAACTTGCGTCATTTGGTCATCATTAGTCTGTGGACCGGTTTCATGAGCAATTGAAGAAGTCATTTGGTCACTACTAGTCAGCGGACCGGTTTCATGAGCAATTGAAGAGGTCCTTGATACTTGCTGTGAAGACTGGGTAGCCAATAAAGTGTCAGAATTGTTAGTCAAGGGAGTATTCCTGACATCAAGAGTCATTTGCTGAACAGGATATTGACGACTAATTTCTGCAGCTTGCGTTATTTGGCCGCCATTAGTCAGCTGATCAGTTTCACGAGCAATTGAAGACGTCCTTAATACTTGCTGTGAAGACTGGGTAACCAATGAAGTGTCAGATTTGTTGGTCAGGGGAGCATTCCTGACACCAACAGTCATTTGTTGAACAGGATATTGACAACTAATTTCTGCAGTTTGAGTCATTTGGTCACCATTAGTCAGCGGACTGGTTTCATAAGCATTTGAAGACATTGTTAATACTTGCTGTGAAGACTGAGTAGCCAATGAAGTGTCAGATTTGTTAGTCAAGAGAGTATTCCTGACATCAAGAGTCGTTTGCTGAACAGGATATTGATGGCTAACTTCTGCAGCTTGCGTCATTTGGCCACCATTAGTCAGCTGATCAGTTTCACGAGCAACTGAAGACGTCCTTAATACTTGCTGTGAAGACTGGGTAACCAATGAAGTGTCAGATTTATTGGTCAAGGGAGCATTCCTGACACCAACAGTCATTTTTTGAACAGGATTTTGACGACAAATTTCTGCATCATGTGTCATTAGGCCACCATTAGTATGCTGATCAGTCTCATGAGAAATTGAAGATGTCATTAATACTTGCTGGTAAGACTGGGTAGCCAATGAAGTGTCGGATTTGTTAGCCACAGGAGTATTCCTGACATCAACAGTCATTTGGTGAACAGGATGTTTATGACTAATTTCTGCAGCTTGCGTCATTTGGTCACTATTAGGCAGCTGACCAGTTTCAAAAGCATTTGAAGACGTTGTTGAGACTTGCTGTAAAGACTGGGTAGACAACAAAGTGTCGGATTTGTTAGTCAAGGGAGTATTCCTGACACCAATAGCTTGTCCAGCTACACTGCTAGGCTCTCTTATGATAGGTTTACTCTCAAATTCACATATGTCATTTGCTGAAAAGCTGACACCAAGTGCAGTTGAGTTATTTATTGATCCCAAGTCTATGCCATTAATAGCAACAACATACTGGACCTCAGAATTATTACTAATGCTGCGGAGAGCATTCTGAGCATCTTCCCAATCGTCCTCTGAGAACAAAAAAATCCTAAGTCTTTGCGGGGGTTCTCTATCTTCTATAAGGTTATACTCCTCCATCATATTCTGTAAATCCTCGTCAGTTGATACAGATACCAAAGCATCAAGTTCTTCCCCAGGAAGTTGATACTTGAGTACATGAACCAGATTGTAAATAAACACTGCTTTCTGACTAAGCTCCAGCCAAGATATGTCCTTTCTCAGACGAATAAGATGTGTCTTACCTCCCACATACCTTAATTTTCCATCCCTTGGCCTAGGTAATATTCTACCACCAAAGCTACAAAGACATTTCATCATCATTGACGATCTTCTCTTTGAACCACCATAAGAAGCATACCCTTGCCCAAATTGACCATTCTCTTGATTCAACGGAGTTCTTGCTGTTGGTCGAGCTGACCCATACTTGCTTTGGTCTCCGTGTAACCATGTACGCTGTCTGTTGAACTCTGCTGAACCTTTCTCAACAGTTGAGAGCACAGAAACGCCTGAACCATTCCCAAATCCTGAATGACTGATGCCTAAAACATCATTCAGTTCCCTACCATTAGTTGTAGAATTGGAATCACCGATATTTGAAAACACGGGGTTCTTGAGATTTACCCTGTCTCTAATAAATTCAAAAGCGAATTCCTCACCCGTTTGTATTGAATAATTCTGTACAGATTTAACATCTGATGTGCTGCTATGCTCAGATGGACTTGTATAAGTATTAGCATACATGCTGTCCAGATAGCTCTGCATTACTGACTGAGATCCAGGATGGACTTCCTCATTTCTTCGTTCCATGGGATTGCAATGAAGCTGTTCGTTAAATCTTGGTTGGTCCATCACACCATATTTTTTTTCTTCACAACAGAATACAGAAATGTGAAGAATCAGAAAACTTTGAAACCCTCAAGAAATTCTACTGATTTTTCATTTCACAAATCACAGCTTAACCGTATAATTTCCTGCAGGCATAATGGAACAAAGGCAATAAGCTTGAGCAAAATATCAATATGCAAATATAAAGAAATTAAGCATACACACTCTGCAATGACATACCGGACCGGTAAACATGATATTTTGTTAAATAACATAAAAAAATTGTATTTTTGTAAAAATCATAAATAAAAAGGACAACCCGGTGCACTAAAGCTCCTGCATACGCAGGGTCCAGGAAGGGGTCGCACCATTTTTGGTGTATTGTATGCAGCCTTACCCTGTTTTTTACACAAAAGGCTGTTTCCAGCACTTGAACCCGTGACATTTGTAAAAATCATAAACAACTTCGAATTTCAAGAATTAATAACGTATTCTGTTACAACATTTGTTCATAAACAACTTCGAATTTCAAGACTTAATAACAAATTTTGTTAAAAAATCGATACTTTACTCGATAACCTAATTCAGTGCGGTCGATGGCGGAGAGCCAAAATTCTGCCATACCAGCCGCTCCATAGCCCGTCATATCAGATTATTGACCAAAATTGGGCACGGCAGAGAGCTCAAAATACCACGATCGATATCCGCCAAAACCGATATTCAACAATCCTAAACCCTAATTTAATTTGGGAATCATCATAACACAAAACTGAAAAAATTCTCACTAAATTCTGAATTAAATTACACACATTAAATATCAACATTCAATACAACATTCAATTTCATTCTCATAATGCAATTTTTTTCAAGATTATCATAAACCTAGGGTTATATCACTCAAAAAAATTGAACTTTTTGACATAAAAACAAAAACCCTAATCAACATTAATAAAAAAACGAAGAAAAAGAGTGAAAGAATGTGTAAAATTAGAACAAAAAATGAATGTTTATACCTGAGAATAGAATTTAGAAGTGAAAACGATAAATTGAGTGAAAGCGTTGAGAAGAGAATCTGTGTTGTGTTATCTTTTGAAGAGAGGGATTGAAATGAAAATGACGGCACTTTGTGTTGAGTTTCTCTCTCTAGAAAATGGAATGAGAAAGTTTGTTTGTTTGTTTCTCTCTCTAGAAATTGCTTGCTTCTTGTGTTTGTTCTTTCTGCGCCGCTTTTCTTGTGCTATATAACTGCGTTGTATTTTAGTGAATTTTTTATTTTTATATTTTTCAGATAGAAGAGAATGTATATGTATATGTGTATAATATATTATTTGTCACGTGAGCATAGTTAAGTTGGTTGGTAGAACAATGCATTATTATATGCAGGTGTTGGGATTCAAACTTCAGATACCTCACTTATTCACCTTATAAGGTAAATTATAACCATTAGGCTATTTGACCAAATAAAAAATATAATATATGATGTGTTATGGTCTTTTTTTTTTTTTTACATATGATTAGTATGTCCGGATCTAAACTATTAACGTAAACACACCACACAAATATGTCAAATCAAAACATATTAATTTGTGAAAAGACGACGAAATCACAAAATTTTAAAGGGTGATTTTGTCTCAAAATTTAATTAATAGATTAAAAGAAGAAAATGTGTTGACAGCTAAAAGATTTGAGAAAGAGTTCACTTTCACTAAAATAAATTGAAAAATCATTGGAGAGATAAACATAAAATTAAATAGTACACTTTTTCTTATTAAAAAAAAAAATAGTACACTTTTCTGTCACTTATAAGCAAACATTCATTTTCTATATTCACTTAATAAATAATGTATGTGGTCTATAAATAGGCTACATACATCATTTATTTAATAAATTTAAAAAGTAAATTTTTCCTTATAACAGTGACCGAGAGATATAGATCTTACACCCTTCATATATAAATCCCACCACACCTAATAATTAATAATTAGTACCATATCTTACACCCCACCACTAAGAATTTTGTTGACTATATTCTCAAATCATGTATGACGCCAAAACGTAATTTTATTTGACATGTGCGTGAAAACGTAACTTGATTGCTTTTTGTTTTTATTCTCAATAAAAATATTTTTTATTTTTTGCCTAAACTCAATTAAATTATTTGAAGTAAATTACACTCTCCTCAAGAGAAGTTTGAATTACACTTCTCTCTCATCTTATGTTAAAATATACACTCTCCTCTCTAAGAACAAAAAATATATTCATATCTCTTATAAGATGCTTGAATTACAACTATATCCCTTAATAATTAAATATGCACTATACTTTAATCTATTTTAACATAAATAAATATTTTATCAAAAAAAACATAAATAAATATTTTTATGATATATACTAATTTTGAACTACCACTCAAGAAAAATAAATTCATTTTTTTATAATTTAAATGTCAGTAATAATTTTTTTTTTAAAGCAATGTCAATGATAATTAAATTTAAATATTTTTATATTGATTTTATAATTTAGAGTATAAAATTAACTTTTAAATAACCATGTTTTATTGTCTTTAGTAATTTTTCACATATTTTAATTTTATTTTGGATTGTTTCATATTTTATTTTGGATTGTTTCATATTTTATTATAGGGTTTAAAATTACACGTTAATAAAATTGTGAATAAAAAAATAGCGAAAAATATATATTCAAATTTTGATTATATTATAATAGCCCAGCAATACTATTTTGTTCCGAAGTATACATTGTCGCAACAAGTAATGAGTAAGTAGAGTATCGATCCCACGAGAATTGAAGTGGATAAGTTCTAAGTATTTCTAAATACTAAGTTTAGTTATTTAAGATCCAAGATGATAAACAACAAAGATAAGATTTTAGAACACTAATGTAAAATGCAAAAGTTTTTTTTTATAAGCTTTAAGATAGGTTTGACATCGGGGAGAGACATAAACATCCCAACTAGGTTGGCACGAAACTGAAACTCTCATCCTTTACCTCCCCACTCAATATATATTATTAATAAAAGGAGAAAATATGTATGGAAAGAGGAACTGGGCCAAAACCCTAAAAAAGCATAAAGAATAGTAACGAGCCACAAAACGAACATCCTTACCCCATAACGCTCAGAGATTATGCATTAAAGGGTATCTATTATTCATACAAAATTTCATAACCTATGGCCCGGAAAATAAAAAAAAATAAAAAAAGATCTTCATTTTGGAAGTGCAGGAGGGGTGACCTTGAGAGCGGGTTTGATATGCCTTCGTAATTTTCTTTTTCTGACTCTTTGATAAATAAGGAGTAAATGAGACGTCTACTGACGCACCTTGAATCAATAAATGTTGGACAAGATCTAGTCCCCTCTGTAAATTTGGATCAATAGGGTCATCAGAATTAACCACTATATCACAAACATCATACACAATATGAAGATCTCATGTCATAGTGGGACTTCTATGGAGTGTAACAACCAAAAATGGAGGGGGCATCGATATTGCAACTAGTTCTGGCGACTATGACATGTGTTCAACTGGTTCCAAAACAAATGGAACATTGCCTTGACTACCAACTAACCTCGAAGTATCCACAATCTTATCAACAATATTAGTTATAGGAAAACGAATGCATTTATTTGATTTTGAAGAATGTGGATTCGCCTGAGTTGTAACCATTTGTTCGCGAACAAACACATAAATTGAGAAACGAAACACACGTGAAATTGGATTAATCAATGGTGAATGGGATTGGTGTTGAAGAAACCAAGTGGATTCAATGGAGACAAGCAAAAATCACATGTAATTGCAAAAACCAAAAGTCAACCAGTAAGGTATATGGTATGTATATGGCACATAGAATCAATGGAGATCGACGCTAGGAAGAAACCCTAGCGGAGCCATGCTCTTTCCTAAAATGCAAAAGTAAATAAAGCATGTACATAGGATTTAGAGATTCAATTTAAATGATGTGATTAAAGACTTAACTCGGTAACAATAGAGGTTCACAATATTTAGAAAGCTACAACTCTGAGTCATGGATATTATAGCTTCGTACATCGATAGATTGATGTTAAGAGCTATAGCTTCACAAACCTTTTTGAAACCTAGTGGCCTTATGGGTCTTTCAACTCATCCATCATGTTAAGCATGGGAAGACACACCTTTCAAGGGTTCAATCACAACACTTAACATGTAACATTACTCGGTTAGGACATCATTAGCTCTCCATCCACTATCATATTCTTTTTTATTCACCCAAACATGATAAAATCAATTCGAAAACCTCTAAACTCACTTTTGACCCTCTAAAATTAAAACCAAAGATATGTTAAGTCTCCTTCCCTTAAAATAAAGGAAAACACTCTCTAGTACGACACGGAACAAACGAAAACTAACAAATTACACTACCATCACCCCATGATTTCCACTAAAACCAATATTATATAATTTTGCTTTTAAAATAAAAAAAGTGTAATTGCAAGTTTCTCTCTGGTCGTCCATTTTCGTTGCCTTTTTTCCGTACTATATATAGCATAGCTGTAAAATAAATATGTTGAGTCTCTTTGATGTTTTAACATACACTTCTTAACAAAAGAAATTATTACAATTTAAAAATATATTTTTTAATTTTTTTTTTAAGAAATAATATATACAGTTTTGAGCTCACCTTAAAAAAATTATATAGTTTCGATCTTTTTAAGGGGACTATATTCCTGAGTTAAAAAAACCTAAACAATTATGAATTATAAATCCTCAAATTAATGCGAAATACAAGTGAATTCAATCTCGTGTAAAATCAAAGCATGCACATAGTTAGGTGAATCATAACAAGAAAAAAAAGTATGAAAAAGCGACCACGGTGGGACTCGAACCCACAATCTCCCGCTCCGGAGGCGAGCGCCTTATCCATTAGGCCACGCGGTCAATTCTTGCTTGTCATGTAGTGACTGGCTTATGTATATGATACTTACCAAATAACCGTTTTATTGCTTTTACATCATTAAGATTAAGTTAAGATTTCTAGTTCTACATAGAAAAATATTATGAGCTCAAATGAATCTTACTGTAGGAATAAAGTTCTATTTTTTGAATTTTGAATAAGGAAAGATAATAGGAAGAAAAAGATTCTGTTATGATTGTTATTATCCAATTACTCTTGGATTTTGTTTGAGAGTTTGGAGGGGAGAGAAATGAAAGACTTTGGAGAGATAGAAATATAGGAAAAATTTGAGAAGTGTATCACATTTTTTGAAAGATTATTTTTTTAGAGAGTGATAAATTAATGCTTATGATTAAAATGTTTTTTATTTTAAGAATATTATAACAATATATATTAAATTTGAAAAATTTATATAAACACTCCCAAACCCCCCAAAACCCTCATCCAATACAATTTTTTAGTTCCTCCAATGAGGAGGGTTTTATATTTTGAAGAAAAATAAGACCCTCAAAGCTCCTCCTTCCAATATCCTCTATTTCTTCCATTTACTCATTCCTTTTTTTCTAAACCCCTCCTCTCCCTTCCCCTTCAAACTCGCAAACAAATGTATCCGCCAATTTTGAAACATTCGCTTAGCGAATATCAACATAGTGCTAATTTTTTAAAATGAATAGATTTGCTAGGTGAACATGTCTTCGCCTAGCGAATTTAATAGAAAGCAAAAGTTTGAAATTTTAAGTTCATTATAAATTGTAAACCCACCACCCATCCAAAACGTTTTTTTATTAAAATCTTTATACATAAAATTATAAATTGCAGAGGTAAAAAGTAAAGTGATGGAATATTGAGTTGCCAAATAACAAGCATTTGTTTTACGTCATTAGCTCGACGTCATTTTCCTTTCGTTTCAAGATGGTTTTGAGGATAATTTCCTTATTCGTTCTCTGGTACGAACAGTGCTTGTGGCTCTTTGGAATAAGTTGTAATACACCTCCAAGTTTTGATCTTTAATTGTTAAGTGTGTTATTATCCACATTCATATTGATCCACACCTTTTGAATGAAAGACATGTCAAGTATCATAGGGGATGTATCATCCTCTTCCATTTTTATAACGTGCAAGTCTTGACGCAATTTGAATTTTCGGACATTGATGCAGGCATCATCAATCCTCCAACAAAGGCTTTGACATGATTCATTTGTATTAGAGGAACTAATTTGGGTTTATATTTTTCTGTTAGGGACTAAACTGATCCACGAAAATATCTTAAATTTTGAAATTTGAAAAGAGGAAAAATATTCAAATTACAAAGTTGGAATTTAATTAATTTTTTTTTTACAAAAAGGCAAACAAAAATTCGCTAAAATTACAGAGGTAAACACTAATTACACGCGGTAGATACATGGGTATCAAGTTCATAACGGCCATCATTTACATGCCGTTGCACCGACAGTTGTTAAAACCAACACGGAATGGCACAGTGTCAGAATCATTTCAAATGACCTGCAATTCAAGAAAATCCTAGAAGAACTGGAGGGCCAATTCAGACACAATATATTGGATCATCTCAACATGTAATTTCTCTCTCAAAATCATTATATAAAGTATTCTGATTCATGTCTTGCATATCATTGTCGAAATTACTTGCATGTCTAAATAATACATGATAAATTGTGTAAATCAAAATTCAAATTATCTAGAATATCCCTATTTCCTCTAAACATGATAAATCCACTCATATGTCTAATACATTCAATGTCTTCCCAAGGAATCAATGCTCGAGAAGGCAAAACAAATAAAACATCGGTCCACCCATAGCGCCATTGTTTAATCGATAAATTTTGTATTTTGTTCACTGGATCTATCTATATTTTGCTCATGTGAATAAGAGTTTTCATAAGTGGAATCCACACAAACTTCTTCGCCATATGTTTCTTCCTCAAAAACTCTTGTTCTACCATAGTATGCTGGTTTCTTAGGCAAAACATCGACTTTAATCTTGTTAGTTAACATTGCTATAACATTGGACATGGTGGGGCGATCATCTGCATTTTCTTCTACGCATAATAAACCAGCATGAACACATCTTAGCACCTCATCCTCAGAAAATGACTCAGTTAGTAATGGATCCACCAACTCAAGAACCACGCCGTCTTTCCATAGCTCCCATGCCTATTACATCAATGATTATTTTTAATGTCAAAACTCAGTCAACATGCACGCTTTGTTTATAAGGAGTATAGAGAAATGATAACATACATGTCCTACTAGATTAAGTGGTCTGTCTTCAGAGTAGAAACTATTGTTTTTTTTACCATTGATAATTTCAAGGAGCAGCACTCCAAAGCTGTATACATCAGACTTTGTAGAAAAGACTCCTTCCATCGCATACTCAGGAGACATGTAACCACTGTATGAAACAAAAAATATTACCGACATTACAAAAGATTCGGTTTATGAAAATTGTTAGTGGAATTTAGATGCAAAAGAGCACACAGAAAAACTCACTATGTCCCAACAATTCTGTTGGTATTTGCTTCGGTTTCTTGTTTTGTGAACATTCTTGCCACACCAAAATCAGAAATTTTCGGTTTCATATTTTCATCAAGGAGAATATTGCTGGCCTTCAAATCTCTGTGAATAATGCGCAGTCTTGAGTATTTGTGAAGGTAAAGCAATCCTTGAGCAATTCCGTCTATTATGCTAAAACGTTTGTTCCAATCTAGCAACTTTCTTCTAGTGGAATCTTCTCACACAAAAAAAGAAAAAATATACAATGCCATGAGAAGTATTAAAATAATATAAACAACCATCAAATATGTTAGATAGACAAAATAGGTAACATTACTTGTATATATTAATAACATTTAGTTCTCTACATCAAGAAACTTAAATTACTCTTCTTAATATCAATTATCTGTTTTTACTGCTGAAATGAATGGAGAGCAAATATATTAAGAGATTGTAGCAATTAATATATCTCACCAAATAAAAAGAAGTCCAAGCTTTTGTTGGGCATATACTCATAGATCAATATACGCTCATGTTCATGAATGCAATGTCCGATTAGCTGAACAAGATTTGTATGCTGAAGCTTAGAAATGAGAGTTAATTCATTTCTAAACTCGGTAATTCCTTGTCCAGAAGTTTTTGAAAGTTTCTTCATAGCTACTTCTTGCCCTGAAGGTAGAATTCCCTGAATTGAATATAAAAACATCATTAATAAAATGGAATGTATAATCTCAACTATTTCATCATGCAGTTATTTTATCTCAGTAAAACTAAAAGGGTCACCTTGAAAACAGGTCCAAAGCCACCTTGTCCCAACTTGTTTTCAGAAGAAAAGCCATTGGTAGCCACAATTATTGATGAATAGCTAAACACTTTTAAATCATCTCCGTTGCTTAAATCTCCTTCTAGATCGTCGCCATTTGAGTATTGTTCAGAACGTTCAAGATCTTGAATCTCCATCTGCATTCTTTTTCTTTCATCCTCTGTTTACATGAAGGTGAAAAATGAAATTTTAAGGGATTGTTATAATTAGGTACTATATATAATATTTGATAAAATGTAAATACCTCGAAGCACATGTTTTCGTTTCATTAAAGCTCGGAGCAGAATGGAAAGGCCCATAAATAGCAGAAGAGTCCCCATTCCAGTGCAAATCCATATCCACTTGTTCGATACTAAAACAAGGAACTGATTTGAGTTATATATTTCAATGAATTACTTGTTTTGTTCTTATATTATTCCAAAAATGCAAAATGTTCTTGTGATCAAATACAATAATTGGAGCTAATTTTAAAAACCATTCCTTATTCACTTGCTCTTCTGCTAGGCCAGCTGCTAGTCAGTCAGTTAGAGATATACATACCTTTGTGATCGGTGTTCTTATCCAGAATGTAAAATGAGTCAGAACCAATGCCTGCAATGTTAAAACCTTTACTTGATACCAAGATTACACAACCAGTTCCATTATTATAAAAAGGTTTGAATCCAAAACAGCTGCAGTTGCTCCAGCACATATCTTGGCAATCACTTATGCCATAACTAGCATTTGCTATATCGTATACCATATCTTCAATAACGTAACCTTGCCTGCTATCAAACATATCACCAGGATTCCTGCAAGTAGGTATCTCTGCATCGCGCCACTTTTGGCACCCTCCTTTAGTGTTATACCCATAACATATATCAGCTCTTGCTATGTCAACTCCTCCTCTGTTTATCAGTTGCCCAGTTTCCAATAGAGTCCATATAGTAAGTTTTTCATTTGGATTTTTGTATGTGACCTCAAAATCTTTGACGTCAAAATCTTCTCCAGGTATATGCTCAAACCTATTGTTTTTCATCAGTTTTCCACTTGTCCAATATACTTTTTCTCTATGCTTGATGACCAATTCTTTTCTTGTGGGTTCCCACTCAAGCCTGAATGGACCAGAAGCTGGGATTGAAGAACTAATGTATGAAACCAGTGACCAGTTTTCACCAGTTTTACGATTCACACCTAGTTTCATCTCAGGAAGCCAACTATCAGTTGGATGATCAAAACTTTGCCACAAAACAATGTTCTTCCGAATATCTTTCAACACAAAGTTACCTGTATCTAACAAGGTTGCAACAATAGTACTATTGTTAAAAGGTTGAGGTGAAGAATACAGGATTATTGGTTCACCGATTTTGGATTCTATTTTGAGCACACCAGAGTAGTCTAGTGATAGAACAGCTGAATTTTTGTCAACAAGTTGGTTTCTGTTAGCAATCCACACCACCCAAGTAGTACCTTTGGCAACTATGCTGAGATAAGTGAAGTTTTCAGATTGTGTAGTTTGGTTAAAATTCATGTAATATCTACCTTGTTTAGAACACAACATGGATGTAGCATTCAGTTTATCTCCTGGCTTCATACTATCAATGTTTTCTGCTTTGACATAGATAGAAGTACTAGTCATCCACCAAAACAAGCTCAAGTATGTGAAGAGAAGCAAAAGTTGAGGTTTCTCTTTTTCAGTGGAAATCATGTTTAAGTCACAGAATTAGTGCTTTAAAAGTGGAAAAATTATTATGAAATGAAGTTTTGGATTAGTAAAGATGGCAATTGTGTGTGGGAATGTGATGACCAATCATCTGTCTTTAAAGGAGCTTTGGCATTCATTTTTCTAATCAAAAGAAGACCGCACTGCTTTATCTCATAATAATATAGTTTATTCAATTGACCCTCTTAAGACTCGTGCCTCTATTTTACAACAGTGATTAAAGAGTATATTTGTTAAATTATTTTAAAAAATAAATAGGATAAATCAATTAGTCAAATAATCTATAAAAGATAATGGCAACCCAAACAATGAAAAATGAAAATTGCTTTCCTCTCATGAAGTTGTGTAGGGTCCACAATCTGGAACAGACCCGTCTGAGACAACAACCCCTCCCCACTTCTACGCCCGCCGCCTCATCCCCACTCTTGGTCATCATCTCCTTGCTGAGTCTTTGCCTGTCTCGGCTGACAGACATATCTACACAACATAAAACAATGCAAAAAATCAATTAATTTTTCATTGATATATTTTATGAAACACCTATAATTTCATCTTTAACATGCAAAAAATCCTTCAGTTTCATCAACCCTAAAAACCTAACATTTCACAAACTTTTATAAAAAAAATAATTAATCATTTAAACAAAAAAAAGCCAATGCAAAAGGATCATAAACACTTACTTGTAATTGAAGTAGAAGTTGAAGTTGATTTGATTAAGTTTGATGAAATTTGAATTTGGAGGGAGAAATTCCGTATGCCTTTGTTTATGAAACACAATGTCAAAAGCTTCTACACGCATGGTGAGTTAACTCACATTGATAGTCATCTTGATTTAAGTCACACCGAACGTGAGTTAACTCACGCGGACGTTATTTTTAAAAGTTTGAGATGAGAACGAGTAAAATAAAAAGAGAGAAGACCAATTTTCATGAAAGTTTAGTCAAATATATCTTATCATTGAAAATATCATCTATATCTTTTTTTTTTACCCTCTATATATATATGTTATCATTTGTATCTCTTATCAGGTTAAAATTGCATCTGATTGATGATGAATCAACATCATGTTTGGTCATTGAAAATATCCTCTATATCTAGTTTTTTTACCCTCCATGACTGATAAATTTAGTCATTGAAAATATAAAAAGTTAAATGAACACCATGTTTGATTGGTAAAATTAGAAAGTTGAAGGAAAGAAAATAAAGGGAAAGATTGAGTTGAAAGATGATTATTAATAACTTTTTGACATGAGAGAAAGTAGAAGGAAAGAAAGATAAAGTTTATATAGAGTGAGAAAAGATAAAAATATATATTTTTTGGAAGAAGAAAAATAAAAATATATATTTATGAAATGAATATTCTTACACAATTTAATAAAATAAAAAGAATATTAAAATAAAAGACACTGTAATTAATGCATGAAATAAATCATGTAATAAATACTATTTGAAATTTATTTATTTATTATGTATATTTTTTAACTTCCAACAACTTAATATGAGGCATCATATATATATATATATATATATCTTCTTTTTTTTTTGTGTGTATGAATGATTTAATTTCAATCTTTTGACTGCTAAAACAATGTGCGAGCGCTTGATTAACTCATAAGACATATATCCATTTTTTTTTTGTTGACAAAAAACATATAGCTACTTAATTTGTATGATTAATTGTACGAAAAAACACAGATTCGACTTGTTAAAGAAAGTATTGGAAGTCTAGTCAAATGTACGTGTTGGAAGACATTTGAGTGAATACAATGCATGGGGGCATATTTATCTAAAGTCAATATTCCACTGCCATTTTAGTGTCATTTGTTCATATTTAAGCATTTTCATATTAAGTCCGTTTCAAATTATAAGTCATTTAAAAATAGTTTTCAAATTATATTTTGTTTTACATTTGTAATGTAGCATTCATTTTATTTTTCTGATTATATCTTTAAATATTGATTACTCTTTTATTTCAATTTTTTTAAATTTATCTTTCTCATATTATACATGAAGAATAATGTTGTACTCACAACTTTTCCTTCTCATATAAAACAATCACATTTCTTAATTCTTTGAAAATGATAAAAACGACTTATAATTTAAAACAAAGTAAACACTATTGTTAAAGAAATGTATATGTGTTATGTATGTTTAGCAACTTCATCCACAAGTTTCAAATTGTCCTTGTCCATTAGGAACATTTTTGTCCTCCGTGTTTTATTATAAGTTGTTTTGACATTTTCACACATATTAAGAAATGTAGTTAATTTTGTACTGTAAACAGAAATTATGAGTGATTTTACAAAATTATCCCTTATTAATGATATGAGAATTAGAGATTAAAAGAATGAAACCACTACAAAAAAGCAAAGGACGCCTTTAGTGACCGTAGAAAAAGCGTCGGTATAGATAGAATATAGGAACCAAAATTTGAAAGCTTACCGTTGGTATAGGGTATAAGATAAAATGCGCAAAACTGTTACGTATTGTTACGTGTGTGGGTATGTAGTTTTTCTGCAGAAAGGATTAGACAACTTTCTGTAAGAATCAGTGTGCTAATAAGGTGTTTAAATGGACACTCTGTGTTTGTGCTTTAAGGAGTTGCGTTGCAGATGTATTATTTGAATTAAAATGCCTGTAGCTACATCTTGTGAACATTTTAGATCGTAATCCTTTAGTATTTGTTATCCTTGTTTACCTTTGTATTCTTTTAATCTATACATCTATTATAATATTTCAGGAAGAACTAAACTAACATAGTTAATAATGAGGGGTGACATAATTTTAAATCCATAGAATTAAATTTTATTAGAAATTTTTTTCTTCTTCCAGGTATAACATCCAACCTTACTGTGTCAAAGATTAATTACACAGGAATAGAAACAAACGGAAAACAAATTACAATACTAGACATTTTTGGAAGACAAATTCTGGTGTAGGAAGATTTCCATAATATTTCATTAATATTCCCTCCGGTCACATTTATAAGCAAAAAACATTTTTTTAGGTACATTGAATAATTAATGAATCTAACCTATAAATGTGACTGGATACATTAATTATTCAATGTATTTAAAAAGTCATATTTTGTTTATAAATGTGACCGGAGGGAGTATTTTATTATTTCCGCTTAATTTAATTATTTGTTTATTTTGTTTTCAGTTTGTTATTTTCGGCCCATTAGAGTTTGTTATTTCTCTATTTAAGCTTAACAGGTATAGCCTAAGAGGCAACTTTTATTCATTCAATAATATTTTAGAGAGTTTTCTCAATTTCTAGTGGATTCCGGAACCCTTTTTTCACAAGTTTGTCGCTTGCAAACTTGCTTATTTCAATCTAGGTTTAGCGCTTGCTAGCCTACGCTTCTGACTGCGTCAGTTGGTATCGGAGTAGGTTTCTCATGTTCTTTTTCTAACGTGATCAGTCATGGGAGATCAACCGGTGATGAAAATTATCGCTGCTTTAAATGCGGCTTTCAAAGCTCTGTCAGATCAGATGACAACGTTGACAGCTAAGGTTGACGCCATCAACAACAACAACAACAACAACATTAACAGAAATAATCCGAATAGGGGAGGAGGACCAATTCCGGTTATTAGGGTTCATAATAACAACAACCATATTACTGATACGTACAGAAAATTAGAACATACACGTGAATCTGATTTGGAATACTATGAGCTTAGATATTACAAAAAACTAAAGGATGATTACTACAAGTTTAAAATATCCGATTTGATATATCGTTGTCCGTTTTGTTACAACTAAGATTACTCTTTGACCGACCTTTTGAGACATGCTTCTAGAATTGCAAGTAACTCGCGTAAGACGATTAAAGATATTGTTATACATTATGTTCTGATAACGTATATTCAAAGGTATCTTAATGTTAAAGTCGATAAAAATAAGCCACTTGATGTTAATATTGCTGGTGATAAGCCACCTGGTGTTGGTATTGCTAGTAGAAAGTCAGTTAATTTGAGTGTCACTAATCAGAAAGTTGGAAGAGTCTTGAGTGGTGCCAATTGAAAGAAGTGGTGGCTGTAAAGCTTGAGAAACTTGAGGCTTTAGTGGTTGATGGTGGAGATCATTGGAATGTGGAACAAAGACAACTTCTATGCTTAGGAAGAATCATGCTAAAATGTAGCAAAATATTATTAATATCGATGAAGCAAAAACATCAGTTAATTCACAAACTGATGTTGTAGTACAAAAGATCATCAGAGAGGACTTCGCAGATAATACAATTGTTAGCATTGCTCACAAAATACCTACAGTTATGGATTGTGACAAGGTTTTGGTTAGATTAAATTCCACACTTTGATACGTTGCTTCATTCAGATGTTGTCGATTATGAACTCATTGGGTTGATGTGTGACCTTTAAGGAATAGAAATGGTCTACAACCAAGAGGCTGATTGCTTTTTGCACTTCATTTTTGAACAATGGGATTCTGGTGGCCATTTGGATTTGGATATGTCTACAATAGTAACGTCTTTATCAGAAAACTTGGGGTTGAGTTATTCAGAGGTGAAGAAGACTGATGTAGAAGGGTTTCCATAATATTTCATTAGTGTTTTATTATTTCAGTTTAATTTTATTATTTGTTTGTTTTGTTTTCAGTTTGTTTTTTTTCGTCCAATTAGGGTTTTGTTATTTCTCTATTTAAGCTTAACAGTTATAACCTAAGAGACAACTTTTATTCATTCAATAATATTTCTCTAAAAGAGGAAGAACATTCAAATTACAAAGTTGGAATTTTTTTATATTTTTTCTACAAAAAGGCAAACTAAAATTCGCTAAAATTACATCGGGTAAATACTATTTACTCGCGGTAGATATATG